>Ga0213828_1000135_pt1 | contig 91361 bp, 77 predicted proteins | sample MC6MC0897MG_FD_180664 | JGI IMG/M metagenome (GOLD analysis project Ga0213828, IMG submission 180664) | Enriched soil aggregate microbial communities from Iowa State University, Ames, United States - MC6-MC0897-MG | ecosystem: Environmental > Terrestrial > Soil > Unclassified | place: USA: Iowa...
GAACCACCTGATCCCATCCCGAACTCAGCAGTGAAACGATGCATCGCCGATGGTAGTGTGGGGTTTCCCCATGTGAGAGTAGGTCATCGTCAAGATTAAATTCCAAAACCCCATTTGCGAAAGCAGATGGGGTTTTGTTTTAAGTGAAGGTCACCAATTTTCGTTGGCTCGTTACCTCGTAACGGACCAGCAACAGAATTTCTTGACGACCATAGAGTGCTGGAACCACCTGATCCCATCCCGAACTCAGCAGTGAAACGGTGCATCGCCGATGGTAGTGTGGGGTTTCCCCATGTGAGAGTAGGTCATCGTCAAGATTCATTCCGAACCCCTGTCTGCTTACGCAGACAGGGGTTTTGTCATTTAAGGGCAATGAAAAGCCCGCTCAGGCTTGAACCAGAGCGGGCTTCAAGCCCAGCGGCTGTCTATCGGGCGAACAGTTTTTGCACGTTGCTCATGGCGTCATCAGCAAAGCCTTGAAGGAAGTTGTGGAATTCTTCTGGGCTGGCGGGATTGCCCTCGGCAGGTTCTGCAATGATGGTCCAGGTGGCTTTGCAGCTGCGCTCTCCGGTGGCGAATACCGTCATTGAAGCCCAGAGATTGCGGATTCCCAGATTGTTATAGATCGTTGTCCAGGTCATGGACAGCGCGCGGTCGTCACGTGAGTTCAACTGTTCGACCACCACGAAACCGCCTTCCTTGAACTGCTTGTGGCGAACTGAGCCGGGTCCGGTGCCGATCACCTCGATGCTGGCAAGCGCTGGAATGAATTTCGCGAAGCCGCCGAAGTCACCGACGACAGCCCAGACTGACTGCGCGTCGACAGGGACTGAAACTGTCGATACAACCGGCGTGCCTACAGGGTTGCTGATCAAGGTGTCGGGTTTCAGGGGGTGGATCGTATTGATTGCATTCATGTCGTTCTCCACTACGTGCGTGAGTGTTGCCTTCGGGATCAGTCAGATGAAGTCGATCTCTTTCAGGTAGTCGCAGCCTTTGCGCAGCAGCGCCGGGGTTTTCTGCGGGTAGCGTTCCCCCATGCGCTGCACGCCGGCCAGGGCGTTCTGGTACGCGATCGTCGAGATGTCGCCGATGTCTTCCTCGAAACCGTCGAGATAGAACCCCAGCACGCCAAACAGCGCGTTCTGGCTATCGACTCGGTTGAGCTGGGTCTGCCAGTGCGCGACGCTGACCATCTCGAACTGGCGACCGGCTTCGCGAAACGCATCGAGGTAACCGGTCCAGCTCAAGGGTTCGGGGTTGTGCAGGTTGAATACCGCGCGTGATGGCTGATAGCGGCTGCTGTGAAAGCCGATGAAGCGGGCAAGGAAGTCCACGGGCATCAGGTCAAAGGTCATCGAGAAGTCAGGCACCTGACCTAACTGCATTGAGCCTTTGAGCATCAGCATCAAGCGGTTTTTGTGTGGCTGACAGACGCCCGTGACGCTGTTGAAGGCGATGTTTCCCGGGCGATAGATGTTGACCCACGCACCTTGCTCCCGCGCTTGCTGCAGGATGCGTTCAGCGACCCATTTGGAGAGGTTGTAGCCGTTCTTGATGTAGATTGGCGGCGTCTCGGCAGCAGGGGCCTCCAGAACGCTGCCGTCGGCGTCTACGGCGCTGGAGGCAGAGAGCGTCGATACGAAGTTGAACACCTTCTTGCTGCGCCCTTCACAGAGCCTCATGCACTCGAAGATCGGCGTAACGTTGTCCTTGGCGAGCGTCTCGTAATCCTGGACGTGATTGACGTTGGCCGCATTGTGAATCAAGGCGCCGAACTCACGGTCCAGTCGCTCGTAAACATCATCAGCCAGGCCGAGTTGCGGGCGGGTGACGTCGGCGGCGTAGACGCGCACTCTGTTCAGATCCAGATGCTCCAACCGGTTTTCGCGCAAGGATTCGACAAACCGGTCCTGCGCCGTCATGCCGCCGCCCTCACGCACCAGGCACGCCACCTCCGTTGCGCCCCACACCAGGAGTGCCTCGACGAGGTGAACGCCGAGAAAGCCATTGGCCCCGGTGACGATGATCTTGTGCACATCGCCGAGTTTGCCGACGGGCAGGACCGGCAGTTCGATGGGCGTCGAGGCGTCTTTGAGTGCTTGCGGACTGACCGTCCAGGATGAAGCGCCGTCACTGTCGATCAGTGACGCAAGATTGATCAACGTGGGCGCTTCGATAAAGCGGTTGATGGGGATACTGCGGCCGAAATGCTCGCGAATGCCCAATAGCATCTGCGACAACAGAATCGAGTGACCGCCGAGGTTGAAGAAGCTTTCATCGGTCGAAATGTCCCCGGCTGGAAGCTCCAGCAGGTCGGCCCACAGTTTCTGCAGGATTCGCTCATTCTCACTTTCAGGCGGACGGCGGGGCGTTTGCTCCGTCAGGTTGACCGGCAATTGCAGCAACGCTTTGCGATCAATCTTGCCGTTATGGGCGAAAGGCATTGTCGCCAGCTCGGTGTAGGCCGCTGGCCGCATGTAGTCGGGTAACAACCGCTCGATATGGGCTTTGAGCAGATGCCGTGCGGCATCGGGCTCGACACCGTGTGGTTGTGCAAGAAATGCCAGAATCCTGCGCTGATCATCGATCACCACTGCGACCTGTCGATACAGTTGGCTGTCACGCAGGCAGTGTTCGATTTCTTCTGGCTCAACCCGAAAGCCCCGGATCTTCACCTGATTGTCCCGCCGCCCGGACAACTCCACGCCCTCGTCGCTCCACTTGCCGATATCTCCCGTGCGATAGGCGCGCACGCTTTCTCCATTGCCGAGGGCGATTCGCATGTAGCGCTCATCAGTCAGTGCCGGGTTGTGGATGTAACCCAGACCGACGCCGGGACCCACGATGTACAACTCGCCCGGCGTCTGCTCGGCAACCGGCTGCATCTGTTCGTCAAGAATCAACAACTGACTGTTGGCGATAGGTCGCCCCAGGTTGCGGTTGCTGCTGCCCGGCTGGAACTGTCCTGCGGTGATCAGTACCGTGGCCTCGGTCGGCCCGTACAGGTTGTGGAACTGACAATGCCCCGCCAGCCGCTCGATTACATAAGGCTCGCAAACATCGCCGCCGGTGCAGAGATGCTCGAGCTTCAGGGGACGCTCCACCGGCAGAATGCTGAGCAACGCAGGCGGTAGAAAGGCATGGCTCAGGTTCTGCTCGAGCAGCTCCATAAGCTGCAGCGGATCCCGCCGTTGGTCTTCGCTGGCCACCACCAGTTCAGCGCCGCTTAACAACGTTGGAAAGATGTCGATCACTGACGAATCGAAACTCAATGTCGAAAACTGCAGCACGCGGCTGCGTTCCGACAGCGCGACGTACTCGGCATACCACGCAGTGAAGTGGCTCAGGTTGCGCTGGCTGAGCATCACGCCCTTGGGATGCCCGGTCGTGCCCGAGGTGTACAGCGCCATGCACGGGGCTTCGGTTTCCGGGTGAACAGACATGAGTGACAGACCCGACGCCGTGACCTCTACCGCGCTGATATCCAGCCCCGGTACGCTCTGACCGGCGAGCGGGTGCTGACCGTCATGCAGCAGCAACACGGCGTTGGCGTTTTCCAGTATGTACTGCTGGCGTTGCAGCGGCTGACTGGGGTCGAGCGGCAGATACACCGCGCCATAACCGAGAATCGCGATAATCCCTGCGAACAAGGCTGCGCACTTGGGCAGACAGATGCCGATCACCAGTGGCTCGTCTGAAGAACGTGCGAGCAAAGGCCGCATTAGCGCCTGAATGGCCACGCTGTGGTCGCGCAACGCGTCATAACGGATGCGTTGGCCGTCGATCTTCAAGGCATACCGATCGGCGAAGGTCGCAAAGCTTTGATCCAGGCGCGCCACCATCGGCTGCTGCGCGATACTCAGCAGGTGCGGTTGCGCGGTCTGGTTGAAGCGGTGCTCGAACGCCAGTCGATCCAGTGTGTGCAGACCTTCTTGCCATTCGCTCTGAGGCGGTTCGATACGTTCGGCCTGGGCAAGGACGCCGGCATCCCGCGAGAGACGGCTGACCAGCAAGGCGACGTCTTCGACCAGCGTCGCGATAGCAGTGTCGCGCAGCATTCGACCGTTCCCAGAGGGTTCAGTCGGCAGGATGCGGCGTGAGATCAGCTTCTGCGCAGTTGCCGAGCCATACCAGCACAGCAATTCCAGTCGGGGTAATGCGCTTTCAACATCAGGGGTCAGCCCGACACGCAAACCAAGGTGCACGTCGGTTTTGAACGCAGCGAGGCGCGTGTTGGTCAGCGCCAGCGTGCCGTCTTCGATGAGCAACGAAGCGCCGTAGACCGGACTGTGTTCCAGCGCGTGCGCGTCCGGGAGTTGATGAGTCAGATGCCCGTGAGTTTCCAGTTCGATAGTGAGTTCGCCCAGGGCCCGACTGTGACCGATGAGCACAATCTCCAGGCGTTTCATTGCGTGCCTCCTGCCGGCAAATAGCCAGCGAGCGCCTGCTGCACACAGGCTGAGTCGAGCATCGAGCTGGTCTTGAAGAAGCGCACGATGTTGCCCACCAGCGGGTGATGGCGATTGATGGGAAAGCACATGGCCTGGGTTTCGTCTTTGAGCGCTTGCTTGATGGGCTCGGTGACCGGGAGGTTGTCGATCAGCACAAAGTCGAAGGACTTCTGGATGTCATTGGTCAAATATTGAGCAATGAACACTGGCATGATGCGGGCAATGATTTCCCGATCCTCTTCCGGGGCGGCGTGCCAATAGATGCGCACCAATCGCGCCCAGAAGCCCGAGTGTCGGCCTTCATCGAGCAAATGGTCTGCCATCAGACCCTTAATCGATTGTTTGACCGAGTCGTCCTTCGCAAACGCCGCGACGTCGTTGGTCACGGTGTTCTCTGCAATAGCGACACAGATAAGTTCGACCGCACTGCGCAGGTGATCGGGGGCGAGCGCCAACGCGGCGGGAATCGCCCGGCTCAGTTCGATTTCCAGTGGAAGCGCAATGGGCTGAACGCCCGTCAGAGCGATGGTTTGCTGCATGAAGTCCATCGCCACCAAGGCGTGGTAATCCTCATCCACGACCACGGTCATCGCGTCGTACCGGCACGCGAACGGAAAGCGGATCGCGAAGTTATCCTTGGCGATGCTGCGTGCCGTCTTGTCGACGATCTCGGTCTCGAAGATCACCACGTCGTTGATGAATTTGTACAGGCTCTGGATCAAGGCGAAGTCTCGCAGGTGCGGGCACTCGCGAGTGAAGGTTTCGCTGAGCACCAGCGGTTGGCGGCTCAGGGGATAAATGAGTTTTTCGTCGTTTTCCACGATGCGGCGTGGACGTGTGCGGATGGTTGCACGGCCTTCCCAGGCGTCGACGAATGACAGGTAGTCTTCGGCTTTCATGATGTCGTCCCTGTGTGGGTGGCTGGGGTGTTCGCAAGGAGCGAGCAAGTCATGCGCTGGGTTCCAAGACCGGTTCGCGCATGCTCACGCGCAGCGCGTCCCACAGGGCGATGCGGCTTTCCACGGCGGCAATGGCGGCCTCGTAGACTTCGTGTTCGCGTTGCGCGTCGCCATCCACCAGGCGTGCGAGCAAGGATTCGGCAGCTGGACCGTGGTCCTCGGAATCCACCTCGATGTGCCGCTCCAGGTAATAGCGGAAAGTAGGCGCCTGGCTGGCCGTGATTCCCCAGTCGTCGAGGATGCGCTGGAACATCTGTGGGATGACGCTTTCTCGCCCGTGGAGAAAGGCTGCGGCGACGCTGTGGGCGGGAGCATTGATGGCGGTGTCGAGGGTGTCCCGAACGAACCGGGCGGAGGCTTTTTCGGCGTTGACGCTCTCCAGCGCGGTTTCGTAATGCACGCCGTCCTTCTGCAGGGCAACGAAGCGCTCGACGCGAGCAGTGCTGGCGCCGACTTCCCGCATGGCGTCCAGGTACAGCTCGAAGTGGCTGTAATGGCCGTGATCGAGGCGGTCATCGGACTCCTCGCCCAGTACGATTTCATTGATCAGGCGCGCGGCCTTGGCGTCTTTTGGCGGGAGCCACGGCAGTTGGGTACAACTGAGCTCCCGTTGCAGGCGTTTGGTCAGTGACATGAAGTCCCACACCGCGAAGACATGAGCCTCCATAAACCGTCGGAGTACATCCAGTGAATCAATTTCGGAGAAGATCGGGTGAGCACTGAGTTCCGATTTCTTGCGGTTCAATAGTTGCTTTTGAGTGTTCATGGAGACGTCCTTGAATGTGAAAGTTCTGCGCTTATTGCGCACTTTAGTTGCCGAACAGGTATGGGCGTTGACCCAGGCTTAACAAATTTCGGGCGAGCGAAGTTCTCGAACAGATACGTCGTTTAATCGTCACAGGTTTATAGGCCAGGCATTGTGTGCCCTGCGTCGCGCTCCGTCAGACGCCAGAGCTGTAGAGCTTTCCGGAGTCAGGTGAGTGGCGACGGGAAAACGTTAAAGCACTTTTTAATACGAGGGCAAATGCTTTTTTATAAATTTTGAATTGAATGAAATCTACGCAAATAGAGTTTCGATAAAACTTTTAAGTTAAGTTTTATTGAGGCGAGCGCAACCCTTCCAACTCACTAAAGTCAGAATTTATAATAATGAACGAATGCCTCGTTCAGCGTTACGCGTTAACTGAATAATCGGTTTTGAAAGAATGTTGTGTGGGCGACGTTGATGGGCATCCCTCATGACGTCTCCGCCCTCTGCACTGCTCCTTTTTTTGCTCCATGACATCCGTTTACAAAATCGACTGCAGACGATTTCGTCACCCGAGTGTGCCTGAACACAGAAACGCGCTGCGTCGAGGCCAGGAGATTTCACGATAGGTGAGCAGACAGGTGGGCGTAGAAGCCTTGTCGGTGTGAATCTGCTCACACACACATCGGCGCATTCGCGACGTGTGTCATCGAGTGGTTGTGAGCAAACTCCCTCCGACAGGAGAGAGGGTGGCTGCGCGGTCTGTCAGACGCCCAGCAGCCCCAAGTGAGTGTTGATGATGTGCAGCAAACGGTCGCGCTGCGCTCTGAGGAAGTAGTGATCACCGCGGACTTCGATCAACTCGAATTCGCGACGCGTGAATTCCCGCCAGTTCATCATGCTGGCGGCAGTGTCGAGTGGGTCTTCGCTGCCGTAAAGGGCGGTCAGCGGCATGTTCAGACCTCCGTCAGGATCATGCGACCACAACTCGGCAAGCTTCAGGTCGCTGCGCATGACCGGCTCGAACAGGCGCATCAGCTTCTTGTCATGAAGCATCGACTCAGGCGCTGCGCCGAGTTTGATCAGCGCCTCGATGAAGTCGTCTTTGGGCAGCGTATGCAGGTAGGGTTGAGGCTGTTGGCTGTCAGGGCTGCGACAACCGGAGATGAACAGGTGTCGGGTCATGCCGGGGAACTGCGTTTGCGCCACCCGCGCCATTTCGTACGCCATACGGCCGCCGAAACCGTGACCGTAGAAGGCATGCGGTTCGGTCAGGTAATGTCGCAACGCGAAGAAGGTGTTTTCCAGCAATGGCGCCCATTGATCGAAGGGCGTTTCCTTGAGCCGACTGCCGTGGCCCGGCAGGCGCAGCGTCACCAGTTCGACGTGATCCGCGAGGCCTTCCGACCAGTCACGAAACTGCTCCGGATCGCCGCCCGCGTGCGGGAAGCAGATCAAACGCGTCCTGATGGGCTGTCCTGAATTGACAACCATCAGCCATTTGTTTTTGGCGTTCACTCAGGTTTCCCCAAGCCTGTTTATGCAGGCTTATCACAACCGTGGGGCCGGGTCCTTCGGCGCTGGCACCGCTAAAGCCGGTGCTCATTGAACCCCTTGCCTCATCCGGTTGCGAGCGGCAACTGCAGACAGGGGCGCGAACTGCTGGACATGAGCATAGTCGCCGCTCACGATCGTCGAACCCTCATTGGGCGAGGGCGCGCTTCCTTGACACCGTGGCGGGTTTGGCGGCTTCCGCTGGACGGCTTTTCAGATAGGTGTTGATGGCCTCGACACCACGGTTCAAGTGGTGAGCGAGGGCGTGGACCGTCTCGTCGACAGCGCCAGCCTCGGCCATCTGCAACAATTCCCTATGGTCGTTTTGGGACAGCTTGCCCAGTCCCATGTATTTGAGGTTGAACCGCAGAAAGCGTTCCTCCTCGTTCAGACCGTCTTCGACCAGCTTGAGCAGGCGTTTGTTCTGCGCCCGGGAATACAAGGTCATGTGGAACATTCGGTTGAGCGTGCCAATCTTCGAGTAATCAGTTTCGAGCTCGAGTTGCTCGATATAACTGCGGGCCAGGTCGATGTCGTCGGCGGTGAGCAGCGGAATCGACTGTCGCAGGGCCTCGGACTCCAGCAGGATGCGCAGCGCATAGGCATCGGTAGCGTCTTCGTTGATCAGCGGAGCGACGACAGCGCCCTTGTGGGTCTCTACGCGCAGCAGCGATTGAGCCTCAAGCTGGCGCAAAGCCTCACGCACAGGCATACGGCTCACACCAAACAGCGTGGCCAGCTCTTGCTGGCGCAAGGCGACGCCGGCGGGCAGGCGTCCGTCGAGAATCGCGGCGCGCAATTTTTCTTCGATCACCGCGCGCGCAAGGTGCGCAGGCGGCTGTTCGTCGCCGAGCACTTCTCGCAGAAATTGTTCTTTCTCAGTCCTGCGCATCGATGACTTCTTCTTCACTGATCAGAGATTGGATCCAATGGAACACTAGAGGCCGTAACCCGGGTTGTCAAACCTGGACTTTCGTTCGGCTTGTTTCGGGGGACCGCATTCTACAAGGCTTTGTGGCGTTCATGTGCCTACCGTGTTCTATCCTTTTACCGATACAAGGCGTCGGAATACGGTCGCCTGGACGCGGCATTTCAACGCTCACGTCGGCAGACAATCGAAGTCATTGAATTGCAAGCCAATGATCGCCAGATGCCATTATTTTCCCCGGTTGGAGGCTCGCCAGCGAGTACCTCCGGTCGATCCCATGGATTGAGCGCCTTGGCGACCCGTTTCGCTGTTGACCGGCTTGCACGCAGGCTTTGTCAGCTACTGCTGACGGGTGTCGTGTTGGCGAGTCTGGCGTATGCCGGTTGGGACTTCTCGCTGATCACGCGGCGTGCCAGCACGTTGTACGGTCCATCGGTGGAAGGGCGGCACGGCGTCGATGCCTGGAGATCCCTGCTCAACGGCCACAAACCCGCCAGCGATCCGGAGCTGCTGCAGCGGGTCAACCAGTTTTTCAATCAGGAGCTGCGCTACGTCGAGGACATCGACCTGTGGAAAGTGGATGACTACTGGGCCACGCCTGTTCAGTCGCTGTGGAAGGGCGCGGGGGACTGCGAAGATTTTGCCATCGCCAAGTACTTCAGCCTGCGGCAATTGGGCATGCCTGCAGACAAATTGTTGATCACCTACGTCAAGGTGCTCAACCCGGAGCGTGCGCACATGGTGCTCACGTATTACCCCGACGCAGACGGTGAGCCGTTGGTGCTCGACAGTCTGGTCGACACCATTGAGCCCGCGGACGCACGCAAGGACCTGCTGCCGGTGTACGCCTTCAACGGTGAAGGCGTGTGGTTGCCTGACGCGACGGATACCACCATAGGGAGCAGCAGCATAGCGGGGGACATCAAGCAGTTGTCCCGCTGGCAAGACGTGCTGAACAAGATGAAAGCCGAAGGTTTTCCGGTTGAGGGCAATACGCCCTGATCTATCCGACAGAACAAGGATTTGCCTATGACCCTGTTCAAACAGCTGTTGATCGCCATCTGTCTATTCATGATCGTCGCCTTCAGCGGCGGATTCATGGTCAGCCTGGAAAGCTCGCGCAACCAATACGTCAACCAACTGCGATCCCACGCGCAGGATGCCGCCACTGCGCTGGCGCTGTCATTAAAACCGTCGGTGGACGATCCGACGATGATGGAACTGGTGGTCAGCTCGATTTTCGACAGCGGTTATTACGCACGCATTCGGGTCGTCAACCTCACCACCGGCAAGGTCATCGTAGAGCGTAACGCTACGCCTGCGGCCACGGCGCCTGACTGGTTCATCGATCTGATTGCCCTCGAACCTGCTGGCGCCAGTGCGATTGTCAGCCGTAGCTGGCGTCCGGCGGCCAAGGTCGAGGTGGTCAGCCATCCGATGTTTGCCATCGGCAAGCTCTGGCAAGCGGCCCTGGGTAATCTGGGCTGGCTGCTGCTGTGCGGTGCGATCAGCTTCCTGCTCGGCGCGTGGCTCTTGCGTCGGCAACTTCGGCCGCTGGATTACCTGGTCGAACAATCCCAGGCCATCGGTCGTCGCGAGTTTCTGAGCGTGTCGGAATTGCCCGCCACGCCCGAGTTGCGTCGAGTGGTGCTGGCGATGAATCAGATGGTGGACAAGCTAAAGGCGCTCTTTCACGAACAGGCCGAGCGGACCGAGAAGCTGCGTATCGAGTCCTATGAAGACAGCCTGACGGGCCTCGCCAACCGGCGTTATTTCGACATGCGGCTGAACGAGCACGTCAGCCAGGTCGAGGATGCTCGTTCGGGCTATTTGTTGTTGATGCGCGTAAATGACCTGACCGGGCTGAACGAGCGCATGGGCGGCCAGAAGACCGATGCCTTGTTGGTGGCCGTCAGCGATGTGCTGCTGCGTCAGTGTTTCAATCATGCCGAAGCGCGGCATTTGATCAGCCGCATTCGAGGCGGCGAGTTCGCTGTGCTGGCGCCTGGTCTGGTCAAGGAAGAGGCCCTGCAACTGGCCCATGAACTGGAAACCGCGTTGAGCAGTCTGCGCGGAACAGGCGCGTCGGACGTCAGCCCTGCGGCCTTCATTGGCTTGGCGCCCTACACGCCGGGAGATTCGGCGCAAACGTTGTTGGGGCTGGCAGACCAGGCTTTGTCTCAGGCAGAAACCCAAACCGACCATATTTGGTACTGCATCGAGCACGGCGCCGTGGACAGCCTGGAAGACGATCATCACGCTTGGTACGAACTGCTCGATCAGGCCCTGTCGGAACGTCGGTTTCAGTTGTTCTTTCAACCGGTGATGGACGCCAATAACATCAGTCGCGTGCTGCATTTCAAAGTGCTGTCCCGGGTAATCGACGAGGACTCGCAAACGTTGCCCGCCGGGCGTTTCTTGCCCTGGATCGAGCGCTTCGGCTGGTCTGCCCGGCACGATCGGGTGATGCTGGAAACCGTTTTCGAACAACTCCTTCGTCACGACCAGAAGCTGGCGCTGAACCTGTCGGCGGCCACGTTGGGTGATTCCGGCGCGCTGAATGCGATGTTCGATCTATTGCGAAGGCATGCGCACCTGGCGTCGAGGCTGATTCTGGAGATCGGCGAGGAGCAGGTGCCCGATCAGCAGGCGCTGGAGGACCTGACGCGCCGGCTCAAGGAGTTGGGTTATTCACTCGCGCTGCAACATTTTGGCGGACGCTTCAGCATGATCGGTAACCTGTCGAGTCTGGGGTTGGCGTACCTGAAAATCGAAGGCAGCTACATCCGGGCCATCGACCAGGAACGGCACAAACGCTTGTTCATCGAAGCGATTCAGCGCGCGGCACACAGCATCGATCTGCCCTTGATTGCCGAGCGGGTCGAGACGGAAGGTGAGTTCGAGGTACTGCGGGAGATGGGGATTCAAGGCGTGCAGGGCCAATTGTTTGGTGACCCTGCGCCTTGGGAGTAGCTGTAATTGCACAACACTGTAGGAGCCGGCTTGCTGGCGAAGGCGCAGTGTCAGTCAGTACATTCAATGGCTTTACAGTGCGTTCGCCAGCCACCCTTATCGTTATTGGCCTGTCTTACACATAACGGCCTGTCACAAAGTGCTGCACGTCATTGAAGCCGGGTGTCGAGGCGTGGCCCGGTGTCACCAGCGAGTCAATGAAGGCCTCGTCTTCTGCCGTGATCTTCACGCTCAGCGCCTTGGTGTAGCTGTCCCACTGGTCTTCAGTGCGAGGGCCGACGATGGCCGAGGTCACCGCCTGGTTGTTCAACACCCAGGCAATGGCGAACTCGACAAGACCGACACCCTTGTCCTTGGTGTAAGCCTGCAGTTTCTGCGCGATGTGCAGCGACTCCGTCCGCCATTCGGTTTCCAGAATGCGTTTGTCCTGACGGCCTGCGCGGGTGCTGCTGTCGGGTGTGACATCCGGCGCGTATTTGCCGCTTAGCACGCCGCGAGCCAGTGGGCTGTAAGGCACCACGCCCAAACCGTAGAACCTGGCGGCAGTGATCTGCTCCAGTTCCGCCTGACGATTGACGATGTTGTACAACGGCTGGCTGATCACCGGCTTGTCGACGCCCAGACGCTGCGCGACGTTGACCACTTCAGCAATGCGCCAGCCACGGAAGTTCGAGACGCCCCAGTAACGGATCTTGCCCTCGCGAATCAGATCGCCGATGGCCGACACCGTCACTTCAAGTGGCGTGTTGTGGTCTTCTTTATGCAGGTAATGGATGTCGATGTAGTCGGTGTCGAGGCGACGCAGGCTGGACTCGATCTCGTTGAAGATGTGCTTGCGGTTAAGGCCGCTGGTGTTCGGCGCGGTGTTGCCGGAGCTGCTGCCGACCTTGGTCGCCAACACCCATTCGCTGCGGTTTTTGGCGATGGCCTCGCCGACGATCTCTTCTGAACGACCGGCGTTGTAGACGTTGGCCGTATCGATGAAATTCACGCCTTGGTCCCAGGCTTTGTCGATGATGCGCAGCGACTCTTCGGTGCCGGTCTGCACACCGAACATCATGGAGCCCAGGGTCAGCGTTGAAACCTTGAGGCCGGATTGGCCAAGCGTGCGGTAGATCATTGCTCGATGTCCTTTTCGTCAGGAAGTGGAAATCAGGACAGTCTGGGCAGGCTCGAAGCTCTGGAAGAGGCCCGTCAGACCGACAGCTCTAGGCCGGACATACTCGCCTGTTTGTGGCGGATTTGAAAAGTAACAATTTTGGGTTGGTGGCACGCTTCTACAATGGAATATCCGGGTGAGTGAGCTTCGCGCGTCGCCCGCTGAGAAAACACAGCGTCCCACCGACCGCAGTCAGACACGCCAGCACATAGAACATCGTCGGTGCTGGCGTGTTGATCAATAAGTAACCACAGATCACCGGGCTCATTGCGCCACCGAAAGCCGCCAGGTTTTGTGCGCCCAGATAACTCCCGCGCAGGTGCTCGGGCGCGATGGTGTCGACGAACAGGTACTCGGCCGGGTAAATGATCATCTCGCCGAGGGTGAACACAAACATCGCCGCGCACCAGGCCAAGGTGCTTTGCGCAAAGCTGAAGCCGAAGAGTCCGACGGCGAACAGCGCAGTACCCAGGCATATCCAGTACGGCAACTGCTCACGCTTGAGAAAGCGACCGATCTGGTATTGCATCAGGATCACCGTTACCGCGTTGCACGCCAAGACCGCCGACAGGATTTTCAGCGCCTGTGCCGAGGTGTGGGTGACCAACAGAAACTGAGAGAGGTACAGCGTGTAGCGGCCATGCACGATGGTGCTGAGCAGGCTGCCGCCTGTGAACAGGATCAACGTCCGGTCGTTTTTGAGCGTCGCCAGGGTGTCGAGAAAACTGCGGGGTTGATGCTCGCGATCAGACACGGTCGGCGGGATGCCGATCATGAGAAACAGGCTGCCGAACGCGATGGCGCTGGCGATCAGAAACGGCGCCAGCGGCAGATGTCCGGCAATCAACACGCCAAGCATCGGGCCAGTGGCGTAGCCGATGTTGGTCAGGGTATAGCGCAGGGAGAACACCTTGGCGCGGTCGCCAATGGGCAGGTTCTCGCTGATGATCGCCTTGGACCCGATCAGAAACAGCGCTGACGCAGTCTCGGTGATCACCAAGGTCAAGGTGGTGAGGTAGACGTTCTGGGCGAAGGTCAGCAGGGTGAAGCCGATGGAGCTGGACAGCATCGCCAGGATTAGCAGCTTGCGCTTTTCCAGGCGGTCGATGATGTAGCCGCCATACAAACCCAACAGCGTAGCGAGGAACACCGCGATCCCCATCAGCAGCCCGACATCTTGCTGGTTCAGTCCCAGTCTGGTGCTCAGGAACAGCGTCAGCAAAGGGCTGGTCATCGCCCGGCTCATGACGATGGTCAGTGAGCAGACCATCAGGCGGCGAATGACGAGGGAGTAGGTGGCCACGGGTGTTCTTATGTCCTTGTTGTTTTCTGGCCGCAGATGCCGCTGGGGCACCGGGATCTACTGTAGGAGCGCGCTTGCCCGCGAAGGCGTTGTGTCAGTCGCAAAACGTGGCACAGATAGATCGCAATCGCGGGCAAGCGCGCTCCTACAGGATCGTGTTGCGGAATCGTCCGTGCAGGCTCGCGCTATTACTTGCCCTGATCCATCCCGATTTTGGTCACTGCACCTTGCTCCAAATCCCACTTCTTGAGGATCTTGCCGTAGGTGCCGTCATCGACCATGGCCTGCATCGCTTCGGCGATCGCTTTAGCCAGCTCCGGGTTGGACTTGTTCACGCCCAGGCCGGTGAACTGCTTGGAGATCGCCAGGCCGATCGGCTTGTAGGTGTCCTTCTCCTGCGACATCAGGTAAGGAATGGTTTCGCTGCCTTGCATGGCTGCATCCAGACGACCCTGACGCAGTTGCGCACGAGCATCGGCGGAGCCTTCGGAGCCGGTCACGATAATGGCGGGCTTACCGGCCGCTTCGCAGTTTTCCTTGCTCCATGCCGCGATTTCCGCAGGCCAGGTGGTGCGGCGGCTGGTGCCGACTTTCTTGCCGCACAGGTCGGTCAGTTGATTCAGCTCGGTGTTCTTGGTCAGCGTGTACAACTGCGGGCCGCTGGTGAAGTAGTCGATGAAGGTCACCGATTTCTGACGCTCGGCGGTGTCAGTCATGCCCGACAGAATGATGTCGAAACGCTTGGTCACCAGACCGCTGACCATCTGCTCGAACGCGGTTTCCTGCCAGCTGATTTTCACGCCCAGACGTTCGGCCAGCGCGTTACCCAGATCGACGTCCAGGCCGGTTAGCGTGTTGGTGCTTGTGTCTTTGAAGTCCATCGGCGGGTAGTTCGGCACGATGGCGGCGGTGATTTCACCTTTTTCCTTGAGGCTGGCGGGGACGGCAGCCAGGACCGAAGCGGAGACCATCAGGCCGGCGAGCAACGTGGGGAGGATCAGTTTTTTCATGGTCGTTCTCGTTTGTTCTGGTTTAGGTGCGAACGGCAGAAATGAAGCTTTGGGTTCTTGGGTTTTGTGGGCTTATTAGAATGTCTTCCGGGCTGCCGGCCTCCACAATCTGGCCGCCGTCCATGAACACCATACGGTTGGAGACTTCGCGCGCGAAGCCCAGCTCATGGGTCACAACGATCATGGTCATGCCGCTGTGCGCAAGGTCGCGCATCACCGACAACACTTCGCCCACCAGCTCCGGGTCGAGGGCCGAAGTGGGTTCGTCGAACAGCATCAGCTTGGGCCGCATGGCCAGCGCGCGAGCAATCGCCACGCGCTGCTGCTGGCCGCCGGACAGCTCGACGGGATAGGAATGACGCTTGTCTGCGAGGCCCACGCGGGCGAGCAGTTCGATCGCCTCTTCGTTGGCTTCCTTGGGCGAACGCTTGAGCACCTGGATCGGGCCTTCGATCACGTTCTGCAGGGCGGTCATGTGCGGAAACAGGTTGAAACGCTGGAACACCATGCCGGTGCTCAGTCGCTGGCGCGCAACCTGGCTTTCGTTCAGCTCGTGCAGCTTGTTGCCGACGATGCGGTAGCCCACCAGTTCGCCATCGACCCACAGGCCGCCCTTGTCGATCTTTTCCAGCTGATTGACGCAACGCAACAGCGTGCTCTTGCCCGAGCCCGAGGGCCCGATGATGCACAGCACTTCACCTTGCTCGACCTCGATGTTGACGTCTTTGAGGGCGTGGAACTGGTCGTAGTATTTGTTCAGGCCGACGGCTTTGACGATGCTTCTCATACGAATCTCCAGGGCCTGAATTACGAACGCTTGCCGGCGCCGCGTGCGAAACGCAGTTCCAGACGGCTTTGACCGAATGACAGAACGGTGACCACCGCCAGGTACCAGATGCCGGCGACGATCAACAGCTCCATGACGCGGGCGTTGGCGTAGTAAATGTTCTGCGCGTTGTGCAGCAGCTCCGAGTACTGAATCACGCTGGCGAGACTGGTCATCTTCACCATGCTGATGAACTCGTTACCGACGGGCGGAATGATCACGCGCATGGCCTGCGGCAGGATCACCCGACGCAACGCCTGAAGGCGCGGCATGCCAATGGATTTGGCGGCTTCGTACTGACCGGTGTCCACCGACAGCAGGCCCGCCCGAACCACCTCGGCGGTGTACGCACCCTGGTTGATGCTCAGGCCCAGCAGCGCGGCGACGAAGGGCGTCATCAACGTGACGGTGTCGAGCTGGAACACACCGGGGATGCCGATCACCGGGAAGATCAGGGCCAGGTTGAACCACAGTAGCAGTTGCAGAATCAGCGGCGTGCCGCGAAACAGCCAGGTATAGATGATCGCTACGTAGCGCAGGATCGGGTTCGCCGACATGCGCATGATGGCGGTGATCACGCCGATCACCACGCCGAGGATCATCGCCAGAATCGACATGACGATGGTGTTGAGCAAGCCCCACAGAATGGCTTCGGAGGTCAGAAACTGGCCGATGTAAGCCCACTCGATCTGCCCATTGGCGAACGCGCGTGCCAAGCCTGCCAGTGCAATCACGATCACCGTCGCGAAGAATATCCGCCCGTAATAGCGACGGGGCACGTGCTCGTACTGAGTGATGTCGAACGCGTTCTCGGACTTCTTGCGTTCGGCTTGCAGCTGCTCTGCCTGGTTCTGGTTCATGGTGTTTCTCCGAAGCTGTGTTCAGGCCGCGCGTATTCGATGCCAGTGAACAGCCCTTACAGCATGTCGATCACGGCGTGTACACGCGTCGAGTGCTGGGGGTATTCGCTGAGAGTTGAGGGCAGTCTCGAGTTGCAAGTCCTGATCAAAGTGTCAGGTTTTATCGTCTTTAAATCAGCGAACGGGTCACTGATCGGGGCGTCGTGCGTATGGTTGCCAATCGCCATTTTCTGTGTTCATTATTATCAATCGGGCATGTTTTTGTTGTGGATCAAAGCCTGTTGAATATAACGGGCGAGGTAAATAAGCATTATGGAAACTCCACTTTCCACTTCTGGAAACGTGCCGCCAAAACCGGGGATTCGACCGCCTTTATCCCTCAGTGGAATGGACTTCAAGCTGCTTCGGGTCTTTCAGGCCGTGGTGGAGGCGGGCGGTTTCAGTGCCGCACAGAACGAGCTGAACGTCGGCCTTGCCGCGATCAGCAAGCAGATTTCGGACCTCGAAATTCGCATCGGCATGCGACTGTGTACCCGAGGACGGGAAGGGTTTCATCTGACGGAAGAGGGCAAGCTGGTCTATCAGGCAACCATCGAACTATTTGCCTCGGTGGACACTTTCAGAGACCGGATTAGTTCGGCGCAAAATGAATTGATCGGCGACCTGAGTATTGGCGTTATCGATAACACGATGTCCGATAAAAGTTCGCCGTTAATTGCCTCGCTCAGAACAATGCACGATGAAGCGCCCAAAGTAAGGCTGCGCCTGCATGCCTCGCAACTCGATGACATCGAACGCGGTGTTGTCGAAGGACGTTTGAGTGTGGGCATCGTTCCGGTCTACCAGCGTCGCGAGGAGTTCGACTATTTCGAGCTGTACGAGGAGCTTTCCCACGCCTACTGTGCCGTGGGTCACCCATTGTTCGACGTGGCCGAGCACGATCTGGACATCGACAGCCTTCGGCATTACCAGGTGATCAATCACCGCTACGCCATTCACCGAGACAAGGCGAGTTTCGTCAATTACGACAGCCAGTCGGCATCGGCCTCGCAGGTGGAGGCCGTGGCGATTCTGATCATGACCGGCCGGTTCATCGGCTTCCTGCCTGAACACTACGCGCGCAACTTGGTGCGTGACGGTCAGCTACGCGCCTTGCGCCCGGACCACATTCACCTGAGCACGCCCTTCAACCTTATCCTGCGTCAGAACGCCCCGCGCAGCCCACTCGTGAAAGCCTTTGCGCAGGCGCTGGGTGTGGATTTGAAGCGCGTGGTCTGAAGGGCGCGCGTACGACGGATGCGAGCATGCTCGCGTTACGCGTGATAACCCGGCAACCCCCAGTCTTCCAGCGGAAACTCCGCCAACGAACCCAGCATCAAATCGGCGTGTGCATATTGAGCCACCGGCATGTGCGAGTCCGGCACGGCCACGGCGTACATGCCTGCGGTTTTGGCGGCGGTCACACCGAATGGTGAGTCTTCGAACACCACGCAGTCCTTCGGATCGACACCCAACAGGCGCGCAGCCGTCAGGAAGATATCCGGTGCGGGCTTGGCTGCTTGCACGTCCTTATGGTCGGCAGTGACCACATGTTTGAACAGCTCGAACCAGGAGCGGTGATTGCTCGTCTTCACGTGGAAGTAATGAAGTGAGGAGCTGGTGCCCACGGCGATCGGGATATTGTGTTGCGCCAGATGACGAACCAGCGCTTCAGCACCGTGCATCGGCTGGGCGTACGGAAAACGCTCGTCGAGCATCGGCTGCCGAACGGTGAGGAATTCTTCCGGGGACATCGGCAGCTCAAGCGCGCTGATCACGTACTCCGCGAAATCCTGCGAGCCACGCCCGATGGAATGCTGCTTCACGGCCCAGTCGAAGGTTTTGCCGTGCCAGTTGGCGATGGTATTGGTGACTTCGGTGTAGATGCCTTCGGTGTCCAGCAACAGGCCGTCCATGTCGAAAATCACCGCCTTGATCGGCCCCTTTGGCTTTTGCGCGTTGCTCATCTCATCGATCCCGTTTGCAGGTTGATGCCCAGCCTAACGCCTTGGTAAAGGGCGTGGCTAGGCGCAACACCTGCAAAATGCCCTCGGCAGATGCTAATCTCGCCGGGCTCTCGGCAGCGCAAGGTGCTGCTCGGCGCTTGCATCCGAGCGCCGAAACCCTTTCGGGGTCAGGGAAGACACGACCTCTCTTCAAGAACGGACATCTTCGAGTCGACACATGAAAAAATCAGTCAACATTGCCGTAGGCGTCGTCGTGGTTGCAGGCGCTCTCATCACCGCCGGTGCCTGGTACACGGGGACTCGCCTGGAGGGCGTGCTCGGTGATGCTGTTCAGCAAGGCAATCAGCAAATTCAGGCTGCATTCGTTGGCCATGAAGGCAGTGCGAGCGTCGAGCTGCTGTCGCTGGATCGCCACTTCTTCACCAGCACCGCGCATTACAAATTCATCATCCAGAACCCGAAGCTCAATGGCGGTCAGCCGGTTGAACTGTTGTTCGTGGACAACATCGAGCACGGCCCTTTCCCGTGGAGCCGCGTGAAGTCGCTGAATCTGGTGCCGGTCATGGCGGCCAGCAACATGGCGCTCGAAAAGAATGTGTATTCCGAGAAGTGGTTCGCCATGACCCATGATCAAGCGCCACTGACCGGGCACTTCAGCATGGGCTACGATCGCGCTACGTTGGGCCGCATCGAACTCCTGCCATTCCAGTTCGACGACCAGAACGGCTCCTTCAAATTCTCCGGTTTCACCCTCAACGCATCGGGCAGCGCCAACGGCGAGAAGCTGGAAGCCAACGGCGTGCTGGGCAGCCTGGACGTCACCGCGACTTCCGAAGAAGGACCGGTCAGCCTGTCCCTGCGTGATCTGACGTTCAACACGGGCGGGACCAAGGGCAAGTCAGGGTTCTACTTGGGTCACAGCGACGCCAAGGTGAGCTCGGCGACATTCCAGGCCGCAGGTCGTCCGCCGGTGCAGTTCAAGGACTTCGTCAACACCAGCCTGTTGCAGGAGGTTGAAGGCAACCTCAACGCGCAAGTCACCTACGACATTGGCAACATCTCGTTCGACGGCAAGGCCATCGGCTCATCGCAGATGGTCTGGAAATTCGCCAACTTCGACATCGCCTCGACCAAGGCCCTGCTGCAGATCTATCAGGAAAAAGTCCAGCCACAGGCGCAAGCAGCGGCGGCCATGGGTGAGTCCTATACGCCACACCTGAGCCCGGCCGATCAGGCGCTGGTGCAGGCGGAAGTCGGCAAGCTGCTGTCAGCCAAGCCGCACATCGAACTGGAAAAGCTGTCGCTGAAAACCGCCAATGGCGAGAGTCATTTCAGCCTGTCGATGGACCTGAGTAACCCGACCTCCCTTGACCAGCCAGGCGCCGCGCTGCTCAAGCAACTGCTGACTCAACTGGACGCCAAGCTGGTGCTGTCCAAGCCGATGATTCAGGACCTGGCCAGCCTGCAGGCACTGTCCGCCGGACAGACCGACCACGCCGCCATCGCCGAACAGGCCAAAGGGGCTGCCGAGTCGGTCGGTGGTATGGCGATCATGCTGCAAGTGGGCAAGGTCGAAGGTGACAACATCACCTCCAACCTGCACTACGCCAACGACGTGGTGGACTTTAACGGCGTAAAAATGAGCGCCCAACAGTTCGCCGCCGCGATGATGGGCAAAGTGGTGATGTTCAATCAGGCTCAGTGAGGTCTGAGTCAGCACGCCGGTCCAGGGTCTCGGCGAGATACCTCTGTGGACGCGCGCTTGCTGTCGTAAGCCCGGTGTAGATCCCTGTGGGAGTGAGCTCGCTCACGAAGACTGAGTGTCAGCCGCTGAATATCTGGCGACTGTACCGCCGCTTTCGTGAGCAAGCTCACTCCCACAGGTCAGTCGTCGTCCACAGGATCGATGGCTTTCCGTGTGTTCCATGCCGGCGATATCGACGCCTGTTACACCGGTGGCTGACGCGGGATCTCGGTCGGTGGCTCATGAGCGTCCCGCTCCGGCTTCACGTTGCGTGACGACATTTCAGCCCGCAGCTGTGGCAGGCATTGCGGGTATTGTTTGGCAACGAAGGCAATCAGCCGCTCGCGCATGTGGCAGCGGGCATCCCAGCTGCGCGACGAATCTGCTGAACTCAACAGCACCCTCAACTGCATCGCCCTGTCGGTCGTGTCGGTGACCTGCAGCACGCAGACTCGGCCATCCCACAAGTGGGGAATGTCTTTGCAGATACGCTCCGTCTCGGCCCGAAGCTCTTCCAGCGGCAGCGAGTAGTCCACCCACAGAAACACAGACCCGATCAGGCTTGACGTGCTGCGCGTCCAGTTCTGGAACGGCTTCTCGATGAAGTATTGCAGCGGAATCACCATCCGCCGCTCGTCCCAGATCTTCAGCACGACATAGGTGCCACTGATCTCCTCGATGCGCCCCCATTCACCCTCGACGATCACCACGTCGTCCAGCCGGATCGGTTGCGAAATCGCGATCTGCAACCCGGCGATCAGGTTGCCCAGCACCGGTTTGGCCGCGAAACCCGCCGCCAGGCCTGCAAGCCCGGCGGAAGCCAGCAAGCTGGTACCGATCTGCCGCACCGGCGGAAAACTCATCAGGATCAAACCGGTGCCGAACAGCAACACCAGCACATTCAAACAGCGCACCAACACGCGCACCTGAGTCTGGATACGTCGTGCTTGAAGGTTGTCTTCAATGTCCAGCGGGTTGCGGATCGCCACGGCTTCACCAATGGCCTTCACACATCGCAAGGCCAGCCAGGTGAATGTGGCCACGACCAGCATCCCGTTCAGATGGCGCACGCCTTTGATCAACAACAGATCATCGGGCGCGGACGTCCATACGGTCTGCAGTGCCAGTAGCGGGATAAGCCAGAGCGTCGGCGATTCTGCGCGGTGAATCAGTTGCTGGGCGAAGACGAACGATTTGGCGACGCGTCGAAAGATCACCAGCGCAATCCAGCGCCCCACCAGTGCGATGCACACGGCAACCGTCGCGGCGATCAGGGTATTGAGCCAAGGCAACGGCAGCGCATTGAGCCAGGCGTCCGGGAGTACGTGTTCCATACAGGTTACTCGTGAGGAAGACGGTTCAAAGACAAGGAGTGTGAACCCCTCAGCCCCTCATCGTTCCCCGGTCGCAGAACAATTGCCCGAATGTAATCCCCCTGTAATCAGCGTGCCAGAGCGTGCGAGCCGGTAAACGCGCTGTACGCGCCGCTTCGTGGGCGGGTCTCCAGCAACTGTGCGAGTAACTGGTCAATGACCTGGCTGCCTTGATCGACGCTGGTGTCGACCACGTACTCAGGCTCAAGAGGCGCTTCGTAAGGGCTGTCGATGCCCGTGAAGTGACGGATTCGTCCCTCGCGCACGGCTTTGTACAAGCCTTTAGCGTCCCGGCGCATGCATTCGCTTAACGGCGTACTGACGTGCACTTCAATGAACTGCCCTTCGGCGAAATGCTGCCGACAGGCGTCGCGGTCTTCCCGATAAGGGGAAATCGCCGAGACAATCACGATCAGCCCGGCGTCCACCATCAGTTTGGCGACCTCGCCGATGCGCCTTACGTTTTCCCGTCGGCTGTCTTCGCTCATTCCCAAATCCTGACACAGGCCCCTGCGCAGACGGTCGCCGTCGAGCAAGTAACTGTGCAGCCCGTGGGCGACTAACGTCTGGTCGAGGTGATTACCCAGCGTGGTTTTGCCGGCGCCGGACAACCCGGTGAACCAGATACAGCATGCGCGCTGTCGCTTCAGCGATTCACGATCAGCCTGGGCCACTGACAGGGGCGAGGCAGTGATAAGCGGGCGAGGTTCTGTGCGGGTATCAGTCATAGGAAAACAACTCGTAGTCTCGGGCGTAAACCTCGCGGATCCGTTTGCGCGAGGCGTCGGAACATAACCCAGCCGTCTGATAGCGTGGCCCGGGAGAACGGTTGAGGTGTTGCAACTGAACGTTGATGTCGAGGTGCTCGCACAATGCGGCGAAGTCCGCCTCCAGATGTTCCTGACGGCCGATGAAATCCACGGCAATCTGCCCCATGCTGTTTTGCAGAAACTGATACTGCGGCGCGAAGTGTATTTGCTTCGATACATTCTCCGGGTGCAGCCAGCCATCGACGAACGTATCGAACCGCGAATAACGGCTGAGCAGTTCGAAAGCGGCTCTATCCCGCTGCTGCGGGTTCTGCAATAAATAACGATAAGCCGACAATGCTCGATGTAATGGATCACGTACAAAGCCAAACTTGAAGTATTGCTCATAACGGTCTTTGAATTGTTTTTCATACCAATACAGCGGCAGATGGCCGGTGGGTGTGCTGCCGAAGATCGACATCGCCACACTGCTGCCCGCGCATTTCGGCACGTGAATGAAAATGCACTCGAAATGGTCGAAAGCCTCGGGGAACCGGGCCTTGCGCGACAGTGTCTTGTTGACCACCTGACGATCCACGACCGACAGCCGCTCCAGCAAAAACTCACGATGCTGCTTGGGGAATAACTTCCAGAGTAAATGATTCATGAGGATGACCTGTAACGAAGTGTGAAGCGACGTTCAGATTACAGGCAGTAAAAACACATGAGCGGAACTTTGCAAATACTTTACGCACGAAAGTTTCTTAACGGTCGTATGTAGGGTTTTGTTAGAAAGTTGATACAAAGGTGATGGGTGTATTGCATGAGCCATGATAACTGGCTGTTTTTTATTATTGTTGCTTAGTATCGAGTAAGAAAAAAACGCCCGGCTTGTGTTTGCCGGACGCTTTACTTTCAACGCGCCCCGGCAGGCTTCTGTTCGCCCGCAGGCAGCTGCCCTTTGGCCTGCATGCTTCTGCACAAGGCGATCTTCTGCTCTACGGTTTTCCCCTGGCAGGCTTTGGTTGTCATCGCGTGCTCGCATGACTTGTTCATCAGGTTCAATGCCTCTTGGCTTGAGCAGTCGAACGGGGCAGCGGTCGCTGTCGGCTTCTCAGGCACAGGAACGGTTTGGAACGCAGGGTACGTCACCGCCTTGTAAGCCATGAACACGATCACCACCGCAGCGAATATCAGCGGCCCGCGTTTTATTTTTCCGGTCAACCTCCCCAGCCTTTCAGACAGGGCCGTATACGCCTGCGGATGTCGTCCAGGGGAAGCAAGCAACCACAGCAACATCAAGACCGAATAGCAACCGAAAGCCCAAGGTCCCACACGGGCCATGATCACGCCACAGAGCACCAGCGGAACGCCGTGACGAATCAACAACGCCTGTGATCCCGGCCAACTGAGCGAGTCGGGGAGCAGTTTCTGGCTGATCCACTCATCCCCGGCCTGCAATGCATTGGCCAGCGGTCCCCAGACCCGCATGAAGAGCATGCAACCCGCTGTCATGAGTACGGGATACACGCCTAGGAGGGCGGCGACATCTGCGAACGTGGTCGGTCTGGACATCACCTGCTGGGGCAACGTGTAGAGCAGTGTCATCAGCATCCAGCCAATCCAGATCCAGCGTCGCGCTTGAATCGGTTTGGTATGCAGGGTTCTCCAGCCTTCCAGATCGGCGTTCGGGAAATGCTCCAGCAAGTCAGGATAGCGATGGGTCAACTGACTGCACAACCGCTCGCAGGCGTCCCACAGGTCGACATTGCCGTTGCGCGCCAGATGCACACGCTCGGCATTGCTGTGGGGCGGGTTGAGCACCAGCACGGCAGCTTGCTCATCGGTGATCGTCGAGTTACGGATCAGGCTGCGCTGCAGGTGTTGCAGGTACGCATGCTTCTCGCAGCGCTCGATCAGGCGGTACCAGATGAACTCCGGTTGAGGCGGCAAACTGCTGTTGGTTTCCCAGCCGAATAGCGTGCAGATCCTGTCGAACAGCGCGGGCGACCAGCCCTGGGTGTTGTGCAGAAACACCAGCATCCACCGATAGAACTGCTGACGACGCTCCAGCCCGTTCAGCCACGGTTGGCGGCTCAGCGTCTCGATGTCGTTGAACAGCCGACGCTCGTCGCCTTGGCTCAGCCGTAATTCAAAACCCGCCTGCTCCCTGTCGAGCAAGGCTTCTGTCAGATGCACTTCCTGATCGTGATGGATGCGAGCGGTCTGCCAGGGCGTCAGCCAGTGCAGATGGGCGACGGCAGCCTTGAGCAGATCCATATTCGCTTCTGGATCTTGCAGGCACCGGTTCAGCAGCGCCTGTTGAAAGGGTGCTCCGCAATCCTGTTCCAGCGCATGGCGATACTGCTGCTGAAGGTTCTCGTCGGTGGTGTGCGAAGCCAGATCGGCGGCGAGCTTGAACGCCAGTTCGGACGACGTCGGGCCTGCATCATTCAGTTGATGCGGTTGAGGATTCGGTAGCTCACTCGTGATCGGACTGCGCGCTGATTCTTCAATCGCTTCGCTGAGCGCCTCGTCCTCATACTCTTCGTCCTCCAAGCGCATGCGTGCCCAGTTCAATGCATGTTCGTACGCCTCACGCAGACGCTGGAACGCTTCAGGATCGTCGTCCGGACGATTTACTTTAAGCAGCCTGGCGTACTGACGCTTGATGCTGCGCTCGTCAGCATTTCGGTCCAGCTCAAGGACACTCCAATGATCCATGCGCGTTACCACTCCCCGCGTTCGAACTGATCAACCTGTTCGGCCAGGCGCTTGCGCACCTCGCTGATCTGGCGCTCATCCTGAGTTTCCAGGGCTTGCTGAAACTGGCTGGCCCACATGCCTACCAGTTCGCGCGCATCGCCGAGGTATTCCTGATACAGGCGCTCAAGTCGGGCCGCCAGATGCGTGTTCACCTGCTGCTCGCGTGGGTGAATCTTCAGAGCTTCCAGCGCCTTCAGACGCTCCTGGATCTCGGCGGGCGTCAACACGCCTGGGTTGTTCTCGATGACCAGCGTATGCGCCTCGCCGGTCATGGGAATCCGCACATCGGCCTCAAGAATGCCGTTGCTGTCATACGTGAAACGAACGTCCAGCTCGACTTCGCCCGCCTTGTGGGCCGGCACCGCGATATCCAGTTCCCCCAGCGCAATGTTGTCCTTCACCAGACGGCTTTCGCCCTGGAAGATACGCACCAGCACCTGACGCTGATTGTCCTGAAGCGTATTCACCGTTTTCACCCGGCTCACGGGCACCACGCTGTTGCGCTCGATGATGGGCAGGTAATGACCGCTTTCCTGAATCTTGCCCATTGAGCGCGACACCTCGATGCCCAGGGTGTACGGGCAGACATCGGTCAGCACGACCTCATCGAGTGCCGCATCCCGAGCCTTCAGGGCCGCCTGAATCGCCGCGCCGTGAGCGACCACCTCGTCAGGGTTGAGGCTGATGGACGGGAAGCGACCGAACAGGCTGGCCGCGAGCTTGCGGATCAACGGCATGCGCGTCGTTCCGCCCACCAACAGAATCTCGTCCAGGTCCGCGACCCGAATCCGCGCATCGCGCAGCGCACGTTCGATCGGCGCGCGCAGACGATCCAGCAACGGCGCATACAGCTCGATCAACTGATCCTGCGTCACCGTCTTGCGCCATTCGCGGTCAGCATGACGCAACACGAACTCGGCGCTCGCGTCCTGTCCCAGTGCTTTGCGAACGCGCTCCGCTTCGCGACGCAGTGACTGTTTCACCGCGACAGTCGACGGAAACCCGCTCTCGTTCCGGTGCAGCGTCACGAAGTGCTCCAGCAACAGCTGATCGAAATCCTCGCCGCCCAGGAAGTTATCCCCAGCGCTGGCGCGAACTTCCATCACCCCGTCGAACAGCTCAAGGATCGACACGTCGAACGTACCACCGCCCAGATCGAACACCAGAAACGACGTCTCGCCTTCCTTCTGGTGCAGACCATAGGCAAGCGCCGCAGCCGTCGGCTCGTTGATCAGCTTCTCGACCTTCAACCCCGCCAGCTCACCGGCCACCCGCGTGGCCTTGCGCTGGGCATCGCTGAAATACGCTGGCACGCTGATCACCGCTTCGGTCACCGGCTCGCCAAACGCCCGCTCAACGTCGGCCTTCAGGCTCTTGAGCACCAACGCCGACAGCTCTTCCGGGCGATAACCGCGCGAACCGAGTTTCACCTCATGCGCACTGCCCATATGACGTTTGAACAACGCCGTCGTACTGCCCGGATGCGTCTGCAACCGCTCACGTGCGGCCTTGCCCACCAGCACATGCCCATCGTCATCCAGCCCCACGACACTCGGCGTCAACCACTCGCCCAACGCATTACTGACCAATTGAGTAGCGCCATCGCGCCAGACGGCGACCAGACTATGGGTGGTGCCAAGATCTATACCGACGATCATGCCGAACGTGCTCCTTGCGGGACTGCTGTGTGTCTGTGCTGGGTAGACGGGAAAGGGAAGGTGTAATTAGTTGGTATCGGCTTTAGCTTGCTCACCTTGAGTTTTTTGGGCGGGTGCCGGTGGGATTCGATGAGGATCAAGCATCCGTTTAAGCCGCAGCAAAAATGCTTCACTGGCAATGTTTTCCTTGGCGAAGCGCAGTTTTTCAGTGCGCAGGCGGGCTCGTTGTTGGACACATCCCAAGCAATGCTCCGAAGACGCAGCTGAAAGCTACAACGGTGCTTGCCTTGTAATATTGAGCGCGAAAGCTGGCGGCTGTCAGATAGTTCTCTACCCTTGCAGCATGCTTCCTCCTGTACTGCCGGAAATCGCCTCATGACTGTGAAACCACGTCTTCGTGTTTTGTACCTTTTCGTTCTTTCCCTGTTGCCATTGACGGCAGCTCAGGCCGCTACCTGCAATCAATACGAACCCGCCGATGCAACCCTGAGCGGCACGCTGACACGGCAAGTGTTCCCCGGCCCGCCAGGGTTTGAAGACGTGGTAACCGGTGATGAGCCGCAAGTGGGTTTCTATCTGTCGCTGGCCGAGCCGCTGTGCATGAAAGGCAACGAGAACGAGGCCGACATCGACGTCGAGGACAACGAAACGCTGGTGCAGCTGGTCCTGCAACCCACGGATTACGACAACCTGCGTCCGTATCTCGACCAGCCCGTTGTGCTCAAAGGCACACTGTTCGGCGCCGCCACGGGTTTCCACCACACGCAGGTCTTGATGCAGCAAGTGCAACTGGTGAGCGGCCTGGCGGGTGCGCCGGTCGACTGCGAGTTGCTCAACCAGAAAGTCGGCATGCACGAAGAAACCTACAGTCCCTCGCTGCAGGGCAAGGTCATCGGCGGCCAGGCATGGATCTACCAAGCGCCGAACCCTTCCTGCACGAACAAACGAGAATTTCTCGCCCAAGGCACGCCTCTCAGCGTGTCCTTAATCGCCAACGGCGGCTGGGTGCTTGCTCAATACACGGCCGAGGGAGGAAAGCCCCAGTCGGTGTGGCTGGATCAGGCGCAGGTATTGCTGGGGTTGGGGGATGCGGGGGAGTAGCGTCTTTCAACTCGAGCATGCTTTCGGTGCTCGCTCATCCAATCCAACGCTACAAATCATCCAGTGAAACCTGAACCCGCAGTGGTGCCGCAATACGCTCTCTTGCCAAGGAGACAAGGGCCTCGTCCTCTGGTCTCAGGAGTGCCGGATGAAACGGAAGTTGCCCACCTTCAGCGACATACTTCAGGGCTTGGCGCATTAGCTCGGAAGGCGTGACGCCAAGTCGATCCAGTTCGCGATAGGCCCGAACCTTTAAATCATCATCAACCCGGACAGTGATTGAGGCCATGCTGGGTAACCTGTGGTGGCATCTGCCCTCTCCAGCACGTCGATCTACGAAGAAGACAAGGAGTGAATTTGCGCCCAAATCACATTGGCGGGTATTCGCACAGAGATCAGGCTAAGCAGTTGCAGCGATCAAACCGCTGCTGGTTCTTCCAGCTCGGAAAACTGCTTGATGCGGATGGAATGGTCCGGGAATTTTGCAGTAACCTCAAGTTCTCCGCCCATTGCTTCAACAAAGCGCCGTAGGGAGCTGATATAGATGTCCGTCCGCTTTTCCATCTTGGCCACGCTCCCTTGACTCACTTCAAGAATGGTGGCTAGCGCCTCTTGGGAAAGCTGCCGAGCCCGACGAAGCTCTGAAAGGTTCATATCCCTGCGAAGCGCTTCCGCTTTCAACGCGCTGTTAGCTCGCGCTTCAGGCGACGTTTTCGCTCTCAATGCGGAAAAGGATTTTTTCGCACTCATTTTTCACCTCGTTCTCGCTTCGATTCTCCCTCGGTCCCTAGTCAGGCTTGGTTTTTTCGCGAGTCAGCAGCCCACTGACGAATGTTGTTAGATGAGCGCTGAAGTTAGGGATCGTTTTTACGGCTTCCTTCATCAGGTCGGAAGAGAGCGCTTCTTGCCACGGGCTGCCGTGAGACTCTGGCTCAACAAAACGGAGTGGCTGCTCATCAAGTCGTGCTAGCGCAGATTTGAGCAGTTGAACCTTGAGGTCAGGATCTATTGCCGCCGCTTCGCGGCGATACCCTTCGTACGCCCTGGAAACAGACGCTTTGAAAGCATAGTCCTCTGAAAGTCGGAATCGTTGACCGACCTGTTTGGTCGAGAGCCAGGCAAACCAAACTGGCGCGCCTACTGATAATATCGACAGGAACAAGTTAACGGCGATTGCTGCATCTGACGCCCCAGGGGTCTTGATCAGCTCTGACAGTCTCACAAGCTGCGTAGATCCAAAAACGCTCGCGCAAGCCAGCGATACTAAGAGCGCTAGTACCCAGATGAGCATAGAGTTTCCGAGGTCTTTCGAGCGCTCCGCGAACGCCGCCGCTAAGCCCTGGCTTGTAGCGGCCGAGTATGCCGCATCCGCTTTTTTTACTACCTCTGCGGTATCTAAGACCACCTGACTGAGATCCCTTTGAATGCCTTCCACAGCCTCCTTTGCAGAAAAAACATGCAAACGATCTTGCTCGGCGTCAGCCATCAATGCTCGTACCCTGTCTCTTCCTTCTTGAAGAGACTCAAGATCCTCAGGGAGCTGTAAAGCAGCGTCATTGGCGGCTTCGATCCGGTCAATCTTCGAGCTAAGATCTTGAGATCGCGCTGTAAGATCTCTAACACGGATCTCCACTGACCTGAGTTGCCGAGTCGTGATCCGAACAGTTCCCATCAGCTCAGAACCATCATCAACTTTCAAAAGCGGGACCACCGCACGCTTCAATGCATCCATAGTAATAAAGTAAGCACTGGCCGCTTGGGCAGCGTTTGGCCATAACTGCGGAACTGTTTGGACTCGCATGGAAGCTAAGCGAGGTAAAAAACTGGCGAGGGCTACTTCGTCCCCTCCTAGGTCGTCGCTTAGCTGACTGCTCAGGTCTTTGAGTTGGGTGAGAGGCGAGATTAGGTCTTCGAGGGTTATCCCTGGGAGGCTCCAGTTGGGTTGAACGACGTTCAGAGATTGCCCGGCAGGGAAGTGGACTCTGACCGCTTGCTCAATGGCGTCTAACTCAGCATGAAGTTCGGCAATCGTTGGATTCATTTCTCAATTCCCTATCGAAAAAACTAATACCGCAAAAGCCTACTGCGCCCATAGCGCACGCACCCAAGCCTGCTTACCGGAGCGAGAGCACGTCTCGCAAGTCGTTGTTCATATGGGCGCGGGTTGAACCTGCAACCGTCCTCTACGGAGGGCCCAGGATTGTCTGTCTGCTGTCACCCTGCTGTCACGGACGTTTGAGCGATTGGGTGGCACTGGCTGGAAGCCTTGAATTTGGTGGCGCACCTGGCGGGATTCGAACCCACGACCCCTGCCTTCGGAGGGCAGTACTCTATCCAGCTGAGCTACAGGTGCAACGCGGGCGCCATGATACTCATCTGGCCTGCGTGCGTCCATGCTGGCGAGTGACTGTTGTCGATTTCGCACGTTTCTGGATGTTGGAGGGGGCGTTGATCCGAATTTTTTGCTGATGCGACGGTTTGCGTTCTTTTTTTCGAACGGACTATTGTCCTTTACCCCCGTAGTCCCTAGGATTCGTTTGAGATTTCAAACGCTCCCGTTCGATCACCCGCGCTTTTCGCGATCCGTGCGTGCGGGGCCCGGCGAATGTTTTCCTGACGGCAGCCTCGGCTGAGGCGCCTTTGAATAATCAATAATTCGCTCCGCCTTGCGCGGTGCTGTTTAGGAGGCCGACATGCAGCTCAAAGATTCGAAGTTGTTCCGCCAGCAGGCGTATATCAATGGCGCCTGGGCTGATGCCGACAGCGGCCAGACCATCAAGGTCAACAACCCGTCGAACAACGAGATTCTGGGCACCGTCCCCAAGATGGGCGCAGCCGAAACCCGCCGTGCCATCGAAGCCGCTGATAAAGCCTTGCCCGCCTGGCGTGCGCTGACCGCCAAAGAGCGTGGCAGCAAGCTGCGTCGCTGGTTCGAGCTGATGATTGAAAACCAGGATGACCTCGGTCAACTGATGACCCTGGAGCAGGGCAAGCCGCTGGCCGAAGCCAAAGGCGAGATCGCTTACGCCGCTTCCTTTATTGAGTGGTTTTCCGAAGAAGCCAAGCGCGTCTATGGCGACGTGATTCCTGGCCATCAGCCGGACAAGCGTCTGATCGTGCTGAAGCAGCCGATCGGCGTGACCGCCGCGATCACCCCGTGGAACTTCCCGGCCGCGATGATCACCCGTAAAGCCGGCCCTGCGCTGGCGGCCGGTTGCACCATGGTGCTCAAGCCTGCTTCCCAAACTCCTTACTCTGCACTGGCACTGGCCGAGTTGGCGGAGCGCGCGGGCATACCGGCAGGCGTGTTCAGCGTGGTGACCGGCAGCGCGGGCGATATCGGCTCCGAGCTGACCAGCAACCCGATCGTGCGCAAATTGTCGTTCACTGGTTCGACCGAGATTGGTCGTCAGCTGATGGCTGAGTGTGCTCACGACATCAAGAAAGTCTCGCTGGAGCTGGGCGGCAACGCGCCGTTCATCGTGTTCGACGACGCGGACCTGGATAAGGCCGTCGAAGGGGCGATCATCTCCAAGTATCGCAACAACGGTCAGACCTGCGTTTGCGCCAACCGCATCTATGTGCAGGATTCGGTCTACGACGCGTTCGCCGAGAAACTGCAGGCCGCTGTCGCCAAGCTGAAAGTCGGCGACGGCATGACCGAAGGCACTACCACTGGCCCGCTGATCGACGAAAAAGCGGTCGCCAAGGTCAAGGAACACATTGCTGATGCGCTGAGCAAAGGCGCGAAAGTGCTGAGCGGTGGCAACAGCATGGAAGGTAACTTCTTCGAACCGACTATTCTGGTTAACGTGCCCAAAGACGCAGCTGTGGCCAAGGAAGAGACGTTCGGTCCGCTGGCGCCTCTGTTCCGCTTCAAAGACGAAGCCGAAGTGATCGCGATGGCCAACGACACCGAGTTCGGTCTGGCGTCGTACTTCTACGCTCAGAACATGAGCCGTGTATTCCGTGTGGCCGAAGCGCTGGAGTACGGCATGGTGGGTATCAACACCGGCCTGATCTCCAACGAAGTCGCGCCGTTTGGCGGTATTAAGGCGTCGGGCCTGGGCCGTGAAGGCTCGAAATACGGCATCGAAGATTATTTGGAAATCAAATACCTCTGCCTGTCCGTTTAAGGCAGCGATATCGAGCCTGCGGGGCGCGAGAGCGACGCTGCGCAGGTTTTTGCAGTACCAAGAACCCATTTGGTGGCCGGGAGGCCGCGACAGTCGATCATCGTATGCTGCCGCTGTTGACCCCCGCTGCTTGATCCTTGAACCACGCCGCCCGATGAGCGGCGAATGAGGAAACCATGAGCAAAACAAACGCATCCTTGATGAAACGCCGTGAAGCCGCTGTTCCACGTGGCGTTGGTCAGATTCACCCGATCTTCGCCGAGTCCGCGAAGAACGCTACCGTTACCGACGTTGAAGGCCGTGAGTTCATCGACTTCGCCGGCGGTATCGCTGTACTGAACACCGGTCACCTGCACCCGAAAATCGTTGCTGCCGTGCAAGAGCAACTGACCAAGCTGACCCACACCTGCTTCCAGGTGCTGGCTTACGAGCCTTACGTTGAGCTGTGCGAAAAGGTCAACGCCAAGGTTCCGGGCAATTTCGACAAGAAAACCCTGCTGGTCACCACCGGTTCCGAAGCGGTCGAGAACGCCGTCAAGATCGCTCGCGCTGCCACGGGCCGTGCGGGCGTGATCGCTTTCACCGGCGCTTACCACGGTCGCACCATGATGACCTTGGGCCTGACCGGTAAAGTCGTGCCTTACTCCGCAGGCATGGGCCTGATGCCAGGCGGCATCTTCCGCGCGCTGTACCCGAACGAGCTGCACGGTGTGAGCGTTGACGACTCCATCGCCAGCATCGAACGCATCTTCAAGAACGACGCCGAGCCAAAAGACATCGCGGCCATCATCATCGAGCCGGTTCAGGGCGAAGGTGGTTTCTACGTGGCGCCGAAAGCGTTCATGGCTCGCCTGCGTGAACTCTGCGACAAGCACGGCATCCTGCTGATCGCTGACGAAGTGCAGACCGGCGCTGGCCGTACTGGCACCTTCTTCGCGATGGAACAGATGGGCGTTGCCGCCGACCTGACCACGTTCGCCAAGTCCATCGCTGGCGGCTTCCCGCTGGCCGGCGTGTGCGGCAAGGCCGAGTACATGGACGCCATCGCTCCGGGCGGTCTGGGCGGCACTTATGCCGGTAGCCCGATTGCTTGCGCGGCAGCGCTGGCGGTCATGGAAGTGTTCGAAGAAGAGCACCTGCTGGACCGTTGCAAGGCCGTCGGCGAGCGTCTGGTCACCGGTCTGCGCGCCATTCAGGCCAAGTACCCGGTCATCGGCGAAGTGCGTGCACTGGGCGCCATGATCGCGCTCGAGTGCTTCGAAAACGGCGACACCCACAAGCCAAACGCTGCGGCAGTGGCTCAAGTGGTTGCCAAAGCGCGTGACAAAGGTCTGATCCTGCTGTCTTGCGGCACCTACGGCAACGTTCTGCGCGTGCTGGTTCCACTGACCTCGCCAGACGAGCAGTTGGACAAGGGCCTGAAGATCATCGAAGAATGCTTCGCTGAAATCGCCTAAAGCGGTGAGGTCACGGTTGATTAAAAAGTGACCAAATCGTCAGAAAAGACCTGCTTCGGCAGGTTTTTTCGTTTATTGACGTCAGAAAATTCTCTTTTGGCCTGTCTCAGGCGCCGGTCTTTGACTAATGTACTGGGACTGATGCCGGAGAGTCATGATGACCGTTGTAGAGGCGCCTGCTGTACCTCGCGTGTTGATTGCCGAAGCGGACCCATGGGTTCGGGAGATGCTCAGCGAGTTGGTGCTGGATGTGCGTTGCGATGCACAACTGGATGTGTGCCTGGATGGTAAGCAGGCGGTCGAGCTCATGCGCGGCTTCATTCCCGATCTGGTGATCGCCTCTCGCGAACTGCCGGGTGTCGACGGCCTGACCCTCCTGCGTGGCGTACGGATGCTCAAGCGTCAGCCTCCCGTGCGTTTCATTCTTTTAAGCAGTCGCAACGACAGCGCCAGTGTGCGAGAAGCCGTGCAATTGGCGCCCACCGCCTATTTGACCAAACCGCTGAACATGGACAGCCTCCGCCAGCGCCTGATGACCCTGCTTTCGCCCGACGGTGCGCAAGTCGCCTGCGCGGTGCCTGCACTGGCACCGGGTCTGGGCCTTGATGCTTTTCTGGACAAGCGCCGTGAGCTGGCCGACGGTGGCCCGTTGTATGTCGATGTGCGGGACGTCATTGCCCACAGCCGCACACCGGCAGGCGTCGACCTCAAAAAGCTGGAGCTGGAGCTGATCAATGACCCGCACGTCACGGCCGTCTTGATCGCGGCCGCTAACAGCGCTTCGCAGCATCAGGGCAAACCGCAGCAGACATTGGCGCAAGCGCTGGCGACCCTGGGTGCAACGCAGAGCGCGAACCTGGTTCAAGGCCTGGCGCTCAAGCGTGGCGCGATACTGTCCGACCCGGGGCTGATTCTTCAGGCCAGTCAGATCTGGGATGTCTCCCATCGAACGGCCGGTTACGCGCGGATTCTGGCGCGCACCCTGGACCTGGACCACGAGCGTTGCTATTGCGCAGGTTTGCTGAGAGGCCTGGGTGATCTGTCCGTGATCCGCTGTCTGCAAGAGTGGGTTCATGCCGGCGGCACGCTGGATGACGCCACCATCGCGCATGCGCTGGAACAGTACGCAGCGGCGTTCGGTTCGGCGCTGCGCACGCGCTGGCGCCTGCCATTGGAGCTGCGCGAACTGATCGCGGCGGTCTATCAATACAACACTGGCGTCTATACGCGCGAAGTGCTGGCGATGAACCTGGCCGGGCAGATGGGACGGCTGGGAGAGGAAGACCCGCTGGAAGCGCTCGCCAAAAGCAAGTCGGCGCGGCTGCTGAAGATCAACGCGTCGGATCTTGAGAGGGTACGCAGTAAGCTGGTGGCTTGATGCGACGACAGATTGCTCCGCAGTCTCGGCGTGAATATCGTCCGGATTCGGTTTGCGTGTGAAATTTCAGTCTTCTGTCTGCTAGCACGTCCTACTTTTCTTTCAGAAATGCCTGACTTTTATCAGCGGATCTCCTCCCTATAGTTGCGTCGCTGCAACTATCTGATCAAGAACGAGGGGAGATACACATGAAGAAAATATGGACGTTGGCGGCAGTCGCCACGCTGATCGCGACCACCAGTGGCTGCGTGAGCTACAACGTAAGCCAGCCCGCAGCGCCGCTCTCGGGCGATGTCAAAACCGACCTTAAAGCCGACGTGAAAGTGGGCGAAGCCATCAGCGGCGAATCGTCCACCAACATTCTGTTTGGCTGGTTGGCGTTGGGTGGCGATAACCAGTTCGCAGACGGCGTCACCTATGGTGCAGCCGGCGATTCCGCGATGGGCTTGCCATTGCCTGATCCGGTGTCCAACGCAAAGGCCGCCGCCGCTTATAAGGCTGTGAAGTCTTCAGGTGCGGATCTGCTGGTCGCCCCTCGTTATGAAGTTACCGTCAACGATTACTTCATCTTCAAGCAGGTGAACGTCAAGGTCACCGGCAACAAAGGCAGCATCAAGAGCATTCGATAACGCCTGGACGGCAGGCGGTGATGTCTCACAGGCGCCACCGCCTGCTTTACACCAATACGATCTGATTCTTGCCCTGCCGCTTGGCCTGATACATCGCCGCATCCGCACGGGCGTAGAGGGCTTCAAGACTCTGGTCCTGTTTGCCCAGATTGGTCAGGCCCTGGCTGGCCGTGATACCGAAGCTTTTGTCGTCACGCTGGAACGACAGCCGCTGAATCTCCCGTTGCAGGCGCTCGGCAATCTGCTTGGCCATGTCTGGTGCACAGCCCGGAAACACCGCCGCAAACTCCTCCCCGCCAATGCGCCCGAACAGATCGCCACGGCGCAGTGTCTTTCGTCCGCACTCGGCAATACGCTGCAGCACAACATCGCCTTCCTGGTGACCGTACGTGTCGTTGACGAGTTTGAAGTCATCCACGTCCAGCAAGAGGAACGCCATCGGGGTGCCTTGCAGACGGGCCTGTTCGAATTCGCGCTGTGCGCACTCGAAGAAATGCCGGCGGTTGCTGCTCTGGGTGAGCACGTCGGTGGTGGCCAGACGCTGGAGTTCGTCTTCCAGCTGCTTCTTTTCGGTGATGTCTTCGGCGATGCCGACCACGATCAGGCGTTGCCCTTGCTCGGCCTGGTGGCTGACAAAGCATTTATCGCTCAGCCAGCGCACCTGGCCGTCTGCGCGAATGATGCGGTACTCGCGGTCCTCGATGGAGCCTTTTTCCAGCACTTCACTGAGGCTGCGCTCGGCGTAATCAAGGTCGTCCGGATAGATGCTGTCGCGCCATTCGCCGAAATCGGCCAGCAGCAACCCGGCCGAACGGCCAAAGATACGCTCGTAGGCGGGGCTGACGTAGATCATGCGCTGGGTCTGCCAATCGAACGCCCACAGCACGGCGTTGACGCTGACCAGCAGGGAACTGAAGAGTTGTTCGCGCTCGCTCAAGCGCGCCACTTCCGCCTGGGCGTGCATCAGCGCCAACAGGGTTTCTGCTGCTGCGGGGATGGCGGTAGCGGGTGTCTGATTGTCCATGAGCACTGCATCTCAAAAATAAGGTGCGGCGCACAGCCACAACATCTCCACACAGCATAGTGCGAAGGTGCTAGTCAGATAGATTTAGTGGCATGAAGTTCCGACAGGCGCACATCCGGACGGATGTGCGCCGATCAACGGCATCAGGCGTGCTGAGGGCGCAGGGAGTAGGTTTTCAGCTGGTCGGCGAAGTCGCGCAGAGACTGAATGCCGCTTGCTTCGGCTTCGTGCACCCATTCTTTGATGGCCGCCAACATGTCATGGCCATTACTGCTGGTCCGGGCCCAGATCTGTTGCAGTGCCAGACGCTTTTCGTAGATCACTTTCAGCGCGTGGCTGTGCTCCAGCATGCTCTGGATACGCACCTGATGCTTGTCGTCCAGCAGACTGGTTTCACGCGACAGCAGCCGTTTCGCACGGCGGAACTGATGGCGGACAGAGGCATCGGCCTTGGCCAGTTCCTGCGCCACCAACGGAGCGATCACCAGCTTGCGGTATTGGGCCATGATCTGGAAACGGTTGTTGAGGATCGCCATGGCCGTGTCCATGTCCACATGGCCCTTGCCTTCGACGCGATGCGCGATGGGTGCGACGCGCTGCACTTTGGCCAGTCGCAACCAGCAGAACAGCTTGATCCACGCCCAGCCCATGTCGAACTCCCAGCGCTTGACCGACAGTTTGGCCGAGTTGGGGTAGGTGTGATGGTTGTTGTGCAGCTCTTCGCCGCCGATCAGGATGCCCCACGGCACCAGATTGGTCGCGGCATCGCGGCACTCGAAGTTGCGATAGCCGACCGCATGACCCAGACCGTTGACCACGCCAGCCGCCCAGACCGGAATCCACATCATCTGGATGGCCCAGACGGTGATGCCGATGACCCCGAACAGCGCCAGGTCGATCACGCCCATGATCATCACGCCCAGGCGCGGGTAGCGCGAGTACAGGTTGCGCTCGATCCAGTCTTCCGGGCAGTTCTTGCCATAGATGCGCAGCGTGTCCGGGTTCTCCGCCTCGGCGCGATACAGCTCGGCGCCTTTGCGCAGCACGGTGGACAACCCTTTGATGACCGGGCTGTGCGGGTCATCGACGGTTTCGCATTTGGCGTGATGCTTGCGGTGGATGGCGGTCCACTCGCGGGTGTTCTGCGCCGTGGTCAGCCACAGCCAGAAACGGAAAAAGTGCTTGAGCCCGGCGTTGAGTTCGAGCGAGCGGTGAGCTGAATAGCGATGGAGATAGACCGTGACGCTGACGATGGTGATATGCGTCATCGCCAGGGTGACTGCGACCAATTGCCAGACGGAAAGGTCGAGCAGACCGTTGTTCCACATAGGCTGATTTGCCCTCGGTTGTAACGCGAACAGGTGATGAGGTCGTTGTGTGTACAGACCCCGTACAGCAGCGCGCATTATCACTTAGCCACCAGATAAAACCAGTCGCTGTTTTAGATAAGCGTCGCAGGATGTTTCTTATCTATAATCCTGTCCTTTCGTAAGGTTTTTGACTTTTTTATGTCAGCTATCACCCGAGATGCGCTCAAAACCGCACTGTTGTATGGGCTGCTGTCGATTTTCTGGCTCGTGTTCAGTGACTGTGTGCTGCCTTTGCTGATCGAAGATTCGATTCAGCTGGCGCGTGCCCAACTGATGAGTGGTTATGCCTGGCTGGCACTCAGCGCGGGGTCGATCTACCTTGCCCGGTCCCGTTTGCTGGGGTTCATTGGCATCAAGGCGCGGGCGCAGCGGGATCAGGATCTGCAGCATCTGCGTCTGGCCGCCGCAGTGTTTGACAGCACACTGGAAGGCGTACTCGTCACGGATGCCAATGGCGTGATCGTGCACGTCAACCGGGCGTTCATGTCGATCACCGGTTACCGGCAGGACGAAGTGCTCGGCATGCGCCCGAACAAATTCAAATCCGGCCGTCACGGTCCGGATTTCTACGAGCGCATGTACAAGACCATTCTCGCCGCCGGGCAGTGGAGTGGCGAGATCTGGAATCGGCGCAAGGACGGAGAAATCTACCCGCAGTGGCAGAGTATCCGCTCCATCAAAGACGACCTCGGATCAATCACTCATTTTGTCGCCGTGTTCTCTGACATCACCAGCATCAAGCATTCCGAGCGCGAACTGGCTCACCTGGCCCATTACGACGCGCTCACCGGCTTGCCCAACCGGCTACTGTTCACCGACCGTGCGGAGCAGGCGCAGACCCATGCCCGGCGCAACAAACAGAATCTGGCGCTGTTGCTGATTGACCTCGACCACTTCAAGCACATCAACGACAGCCTCGGTCACAACGTGGGCGATGAGGTGCTGAAGGCCGTCAGCGTGCGACTCGCGCAACTGATGGAGAAGGGCGTGACGCTGGCTCGTCTCGGTGGCGACGAGTTCGCCGTGCTGATCGAGAACCCCCAGCAGGCCATGCAGGCCGCGGAGCTGGCGCAGGGCGTGCTGGACGGGCTGCGCGAACCTTTCCTGATCGACGCTCAATCCCTTTTCCTCACGGCGAGCATCGGCATCAGCATTTTTCCCAACGATGCACTGAGCGCCGAACAGCTGTTGCGCAACGCCGACGCTGCCTTGTTTCAAGCCAAGAGTCAGGGCCGGGAAAGTTATGCGTTGTACACCGAAGAGCTGACCGCCCATGCCCAGCGCCGGGTTGAACTGACCAGCGAGTTGCGTCGCGCCATTGTGAAGAACGAATTGCGTCTGTTCTATCAGCCGATTCATAACTTGCACACCCGCCGTATCGAAGGTGTCGAGGCCCTGGTGCGCTGGCTGCATCCCCAGCGTGGCATGGTGTCGCCGGGCGAGTTCATTCCGATTGCCGAGCAAAGCGGCTTGATCGCCGACATTGATAACTGGGTGCTCACCGAGGCGTGTCGGCAGATGCGGCAATGGCTCGAAGACGGGATCAGGTTGTCATTCGTAGCGGTCAACGTGTCGAGCCGGTTGTTTGGCCGGGGCGATCTGGATCGCCGCGTGGCGCAGGTGCTTACCGAAACGGGCCTCGCGTCGCAGTATCTGGAGCTGGAAGTCACCGAAAGCGCGGTCATGGACGATCCCGAGCAGGCCATCGAACAGATGCACCGACTGCGTGATTTGGGCCTGAAACTGTCCATCGATGACTTCGGCACGGGGTATTCGTCGCTGCTGCGGCTCAAGCGCATGCCGGTGCAAAAGCTGAAGATTGATCAAGGATTTGTGGCAGGCCTGCCGGACGATGAGGACGACATTGCTATCGTCCGGGCGATCATCGCGCTCGCTCAGGCGATGGGCATGCGGGTGCTGGCCGAAGGCATCGAGCAAGCCGAGCAGGCGCATTTTCTGCTGAAGAACCAGTGTGAACTGGGCCAAGGGTACTGGTTTGCCCGACCGATGCCTGCCGAGCAGATTGACTGGCAGCATGCGCCGGTGTTTGCGTCGACTTGACCGTCTCGACAGTAGGGGCGCGCTTGCCCGCGATAAACGATGACGCGCAATTCTGAGAGACCGCGGCGCCTTCTTCGCGGGCAAGCGCGCTCCTACAGCGATTTGTGAGGCGCTGGCTGGCGGCCAAGAGGCTCCGATGGACTGAAAACGCAACAAATGCCTTTTGGTTATATCTGCATTCTTAAATAGTATTTTTAAGAATAACCCCGCCCTTCTAATATCGCTCCCACGCCACAAGCAGCCGCCTTCCCCACGCCGCTGCGGGCAACCCATCAAGGAGCACGATCATGAGCGCATCTCTACGTAGCGTTGACGGCCAGGACGAAGCAAGCATTCTGCGAGAAATTCAGAGTGCGCTGCGTGACCTGCGTTTTGGCGCGGTTGAAATCACAGTGCACAACGCACAAGTGGTCCAGATCGAGCGCAAGGAAAAATTCCGTCTGCAGAACCCGGGTAACAAACCAAGCTGATGCACCTGCAAAACATGCGTATCGCCCGTTTCATGCGGGGTACGGACCCCTGTAGGAGCGTGGCTTGTCCCGCGATCGGTTGCGAAGCAGCCGTAATGTCAGCAAATGCGGTAGATCGGATTGACCAGTGAGCCGGGCTTGCTGCCGCTTCGCGCCAGATCGCGGGACAAGCCACGCTCCTACAAGATATGCACCGCAATACCTAAAACTAGAAAAAGCCAACAACGCCAATTTCCAGGAGCTTGATTCATGTCCATTCGCCGTTACGCGCTGGCCGCTCTCGCCAGTGCCGTGTTTGCCGGTTCCGCTGTTGCCAAGGATTTCACGCTGCTGAACGTGTCCTATGACCCGACCCGCGAGCTGTATCAGGACTACAACGCCGAATTCATCAACTTCTGGAAAAAATCTCACCCGGACGACACCGTCAAGATCAACCAGTCCCACGGTGGTTCGGGCAAGCAAGGCCGTTCGGTTATCGATGGCTCGCCTGCTGACGTAGTAACGCTGGCCTTGGCCGGTGACATCGACGAGATCGCCAAGCTGGGCAAGACCCTTCCGGCTGACTGGCAGACCAAGCTGCCAGACGCCAGCACGCCGTATACCTCCACCATCGTGTTCCTGGTGCGCAAGGGCAACCCTAAAGGGATTCATGACTGGGGCGACCTGATCAAGGATGGCGTGTCGGTCATCACGCCAAACCCTAAAACCTCGGGCGGTGCACGCTGGAACTTCCTCGCGGCTTACGGCTATGGCCTGAAATCCGGCGGTGGCGATGAAGCCAAGGCCAAGGAATACATCGGCAAACTGTTCAAGCATGTGCCTGTGCTGGACACCGGCGCGCGCGGTTCGACCATCACCTTCGTCAACAACGGTCAGGGCGATGTGCTGCTGGCCTGGGAAAACGAAGCGTTCCTGGCGCTGAAAGAAGACGGCGGTGCTGACAAGTTCGACATCGTCGTACCGTCGCTGTCGATTCTGGCCGAGCCTCCGGTCGCTGTCGTCGAGAAGAATGCCGAGAAGCATGGCACCACCGAAATCGCGACCGAATACCTCAAGCATCTGTACAGCAAGGAAGGTCAGGAAATCGCGGCGAAGAACTTCTACCGTCCACGTGACAAGGAAGTGGCTGCCAAATATGAGAAGCAGTTCCCTAAACTGAACCTGCTGACCATCGACAAAGACTTCGGCGGCTGGAAATCGGCTCAACCGAAATTCTTCGACGACGGCGGGATCTTCGACCAGATCTACATCCCGCAGTAACGCAGCAAATCTGTAGGAGCTCACTCCTACAGGGGATGCCGTGGCGGACAATGCGTTTTCTGATAGATTTTCCGCCGCGCGCCTACATGGAATCAAAACAGCCCGGACTCGCTCCGGGTTACGTGTGTTAACCAAGGACACTTATGTCTCGACGCATATCCCCCGTCATACCCGGCTTCGGGCTGACGCTGGGCTACACCTTGGTGTACCTCAGCTTGATTGTGCTGATACCGCTTGCGGCCATGTTCATTCATGCCTCTCAGCTGAGCGCCGCCCAATTCTGGAACATCGTGACCGCACCGCGCGTGCTGGCCGCCCTCAAGCTGAGCTTCGGCACCGCGTTTTATGCTGCAATCATCAACGGCATCATCGGTACGCTGCTGGCGTGGGTGCTGGTTCGCTACAGTTTCCCGGGACGCAAGATCATCGACGCGATGATCGACCTGCCGTTTGCGCTGCCTACCGCCGTGGCCGGTATCGCACTGACCGCGCTGTACACACCGACCGGTCTGGTAGGGCAGTTCGCCGCCGATCTGGGCTTCAAGATCGCCTACACCCCGCTCGGCATTACCCTGGCGCTGACATTCGTCACGCTGCCCTTCGTCGTGCGCACGGTGCAGCCGGTGCTGGCCGATATTCCCCGTGAAGTCGAAGAGGCCGCCGCCTGTCTCGGCGCACGCCCGATCCAGGTGTTTCGCTACATTCTCGTGCCGGCGCTGCTGCCTGCCTGGCTGACCGGCTTTGCGCTGGCGTTCGCGCGGGGTGTGGGCGAGTACGGCTCGGTGATTTTCATCGCGGGCAACATGCCGATGAAGACTGAAATCCTGCCGCTGCTGATCATGGTCAAGCTCGATCAGTACGACTACGCCGGCGCAACGTCCATCGGTGTGCTGATGCTGGTGGTGTCCTTCATTCTGTTACTGCTGATCAACCTGCTGCAGCGACGCATCGAAACCCCTAACTGAGGAGGCGCACATATGTCCGGTCCATCGCTTATTGCCGCTTCCTCCGCCAATGCTGCCCGTCGTGGCAGCGCGGTGTCGCGGCGCATTCTGATCGGCCTTGCCTGGCTGGTCTTTGCGTTGTTTTTGTTGCTGCCGTTGTTTGTAGTTGTCAGTCAGGGCCTGAAAAATGGCTTGGGTGGGTTTTTTACCGCGATTCTTGAGCCGGATGCGCTCTCGGCGCTCAAGCTCACGGTGTATGCCGTGCTGATTTCGGTGCCGCTGAACGTCGTGTTCGGTGTCGCGGCGGCTTGGTGCGTCAGCAAATACTCGTTTCGCGGCAAGGCGATTCTGGTCACGCTGATCGACCTGCCGTTCTCGGTTTCGCCAGTCATCGCCGGTCTGGTCTACATCCTGATGTTCGGCGCACGGGGCATCTTCGGCCCGTGGTTGCAGGATCACGACATTCAGATCGTCTTTGCCTTGCCGGGCATTGTGCTGGCGACCATCTTCGTGACCGTGCCGTTCGTGGCGCGCGAGCTGATCCCGTTGATGCAGGAACAAGGCACGCAGGAAGAAGAGGCTGCACGACTGCTGGGCGCCAACGGTTGGCAGATGTTCTGGCACGTGACGGTGCCCAACATCAAATGGGGCCTGATCTACGGCGTGGTGCTGTGTACCGCGCGGGCGATGGGCGAGTTCGGCGCGGTGTCGGTGGTGTCCGGCCACATCCGCGGCGTGACCAATACCCTGCCGTTGCATGTCGAGATTCTCTACAACGAGTACAACCACGTGGCTGCATTTGCCGTGGCGAGCCTGTTATTGATCCTTGCGCTGTTCATCCTGCTGCTCAAGCAGTGGAGCGAAGCGCGCATTAGCCGTCTGCGCCAAAGCGCGGCGGAGGAATAATTCATGTCGATCGAAGTCCGTAACGTCAGCAAGAACTTCAACGCCTTCAAGGCCCTCAACAGCATCAATCTGGATATCCAGAGTGGCGAGCTGGTGGCTTTGCTGGGCCCGTCCGGCTGTGGCAAGACCACGCTGTTGCGCATTATTGCCGGGCTGGAAACGCCGGATCAGGGCAGCATCGTGTTCCACGGCGAAGACGTTTCCGGTCACGATGTGCGTGATCGCAACGTCGGTTTCGTGTTCCAGCACTATGCGTTGTTCCGCCACATGACGGTGTTCGACAACGTCGCGTTCGGCCTGCGGATGAAGCCGAAAAACCAGCGCCCGACCGAAAGCCAGATCGCCGCCAAGGTCCATGAGCTGCTCAACATGGTGCAACTGGACTGGCTGTCGGATCGTTATCCGGAGCAGCTGTCCGGCGGTCAGCGTCAACGTATTGCGCTGGCTCGCGCACTGGCCGTGGAGCCAAAGGTGTTGCTGCTGGACGAACCGTTCGGTGCGCTGGACGCCAAGGTGCGTAAGGAGCTGCGCCGCTGGCTGGCGCGTCTTCACGAAGACATCAACCTGACGTCGGTGTTCGTGACACACGACCAGGAAGAGGCCATGGAAGTCGCCGACCGGATCGTGGTGATGAACAAGGGCGTGATCGAGCAGATCGGCTCGCCGGGCGAGGTCTACGAGAACCCGGCCAGCGATTTCGTCTATCACTTCCTGGGTGACTCCAACCGTCTGCACCTGGGCGAAGACAACCACGTATTGTTCCGTCCGCACGAAGTGTCATTGTCGCGTCATGAAGTGGAAGGGCATCATGCGGCCGAAGTGCGTGACATTCGGCCTCTGGGTGCGACGACCCGCGTGACGTTGAAGGTCGAAGGGCAACCGGACCTGATCGAAGCGGAAGTGGTGAAGGACCACGACAGCCTGATCGGTCTGGCGCGCGGGGAGACGTTGTTCTTCAAGCCGAAGGTCTGGCAGAAGGTCGAGAGTATCTGATACAGAATCTGGCCGAACCCTGTAGGAGCGTGGCTTGTCCCGCGATCTGCCGGGTACCGGCAGCAACGTTACGAATGCGATGTGACTGACACACCGCATTCAACCGTTTTTACTGCCGCTTCGCGCCAGATCGCGGGACAAGCCACGCTCCTACAGTTGATTGCCTCGCGCTTAAACCGCAGCCTTCTTCAGATTCCGTTTGTGAGTGCGCCCCACCTTCCCTTCAATGTTGTTCTGCAACTTCTTCCTCATTCCCATCAGAAAGGCGGCTTCGGCCACCACGAACAGCGGGCCAATGATCAGGCCTGTGACGTCGTCGACGAACGCCGGTTTGCGACCTTCGTAATAATGCCCCATGAACTGGATCACCCAGCCCACCACGAACAGGCCGACGCCGGAGGTGAGCCAGACCAGCGTGCTCTGTTGCGCCAGGTGTGCGCCAATCCACAGAAACAGCGCCAGCACGATGCCCATCGCCACGCCAAACGGCCGATCCAGCCGCAGGTAGAACAACGTGGCCGCCACAGTGGCCAACAAGGCGGGTGACAGCCACAGCTCGCCCAGCGACCAGCTGCTCCAGCCGGGCCGTGACAAGAGCACGGCCACCGCCAGCACGATCAACGGGACGCCGACGAAGTGGGTGAGGATATTTCGAGTATCACGGTGGTACGCCGCGTACTGGCTGAGGTGATCGACGAGGTTTTTCATTGTTATTCCTCCCTTGATGCGTGGATCATGCCGCTGATTTTTTCCGGCCGGGCCACCTGAAGGCTCAGCCTGCAATAAAACGCCAGCGAGAAAAAGGAGATTCACATGACGAATGGAACCCAATGGCGCTCATGGTTAGACAACGACAAATGGTTCAGCGGGTTGCCCGGCTCTTTGCAGGATAGCCTGCTGACCGTCATGCGGCAGCGGCGCGTGACACCCGGCAAACGGGTCTTCGAATCCGGCGACCCGGCCTGCGGTCTTTACGCGTTACTCGACGGTTCGATTCGCTTCAACGACCTCAAGAGCCAGCAACAATGGCGGCCTCAGCCAACGCTGCTGCGGCCTTACTGGTTCGGCGAGGTGTCGCTGTTCGACGATCTGCCCCGTCAACACGATGCCTACGCCGAAGACCAGATCATCCTGCTGCACATCCCTCAGGCTCCGCTTGAGGCGTTGCTGCAAGCCCATCCGCATCACTGGCGCGGGTTCAGCCAGTTGCTGGGGCGCAAATTGGGGCTGACGGTGCCGCATCCCGATGAGGTGACGCTGATGCCGACCGACGAGCGCGTCGCATTCCGTCTGCTGATGCTCACCGAAGGTTACGGCGACATGAACCGATCGGTGCGCGTGGTCTCGATTCATGAGGTGCTGTCCAGGCGGCGGTTGGGGCTGGCGCCTGAGGTGGTCGACCGAGTGATTGCACAGTTCGCCGAGCGCGGCCTTCTGCGTCGTGATCACGACTCCATCTGCATTCTCGATACCGACCGGTTGCGCAAAGCGGCGTTACACCGTCTGACACCCTTGCTCGCGTGATCAGCGAATCACGCTGTCGCGGTACTGACTGGGCGTCATGCCGGTCCAGCGCTTGAACGCCCGGCTGAAACTGCTGGTGTCGGCAAACCCCAGCAGATAGGCGATCTCGCCCAGCGAACTACCGGGGTCGCGCATGTGCTGCAGCGCCAGATTCTGTCGGCACTGATTGAGCAGCAGGTCGTAGCTGCAGCCCTCGTCCGCAAGATGTCGCTGCAAGCTGCGCAGGCTCAGATGAAGGTGCTGGGCAATACGTTCCGCCGAAGGCTCGCCTTCCGGAAGTTGCGTCTCGATGGCGCCGCGCACCTTGCGCTCCCAGGTCAGAGGGCTGAGCTTCTCGAGGGCGCGGTCGAGCACGGCTTCGTTGTGCTCAGCGAGTTCAGGGTTGGCGTCGTCCAGATGGCTGTCGAAATCGGCGCAGGCGAACTCCAGCAGGTTTTCCGGTGCGCCGAAAAACAGCGGCGAGCGGAACACGTCATGCCAGGGTTTCGGGTCTGCCGGTTGTGGTCGCACCAAATGCACGGCGAGCGGTGCGTAATGACGCCCCAACCGGTTTCGACAGGTGCGCACATAGATGGCCGCGAAGGCGTCCATGGCCTCATTCGCCGGCATCGGTCCGCCTTCCGGTACGCGAAAGCGAAACTCATAACGTTCGCCCACCCGTTCAAAGCTCAGGTCCAGCGCGTCGCTCACCACCGGGTGATAACGCACGATGCGCTCGAACACTTCTCGAAGCGAGCCGCTGGCCACCAGCGCGTAGCCGAGTGCGTGAAAGGTCGTCGGACTGACGAAGCGCGACACCCGCAACCCCAGCGCGGGGTCGCCACTGGCCTGCACCGCCAGTTGCCACAATCGCGTGGTGACGGTGACCGGGTAGCGCGCATTGGGGTCGTCCATCAATTGCGGATCAAGGCCCGCAGCCTGACTCAGCGCGAGACTGTCGAGGCCAAGGGCGTCGAGTTGCTTGCGCAGGGCGCGGGTCCAGCTGGCGAGAATACTCGGCTCAGGCATACAGATTGGCGCTTCCGGTCAACAGGTTGGCGTTCACGGCCGGGCGGCTTCACGCCGCGTACGGCACAGTGAAGCAGTGGTTTCACGTTGAAACATATTTCAATAATAAAACCGGAGAATGGAAGCATGCACAACACTTCTGCAAGCGCTGCCGGACTGAATGCGCAGCAGCGATCAGCGCATATTCGCGCGGTGGTGATGGCGCAAGGCAACACGCTGCGCGAGCGCTACCCAATCCTTGCGCATCAAGACGCCATCGGCGTCGGCATTCTGGTCTTTGCACTGGCGGGAATGATCGGCAGCGCAGCGCTCTATCTCGGCGGATACATGGCCTGGTGGGCGTGTCTTCTGCTCAACGCGTTCTTCGCGTCGCTCACCCACGAACTGGAGCACGACCTGATCCACAGCATGTATTTCCGCAAACAGCGTGTCCCGCACAACCTGATGCTGGCGCTGGTGTGGATGGCGCGGCCGAGCACCATCAATCCCTGGATTCGTCGGCATCTGCACCTCAACCACCACAAAGTGTCTGGCACCGAGGCGGACATGGAGGAGCGTGCCATCACCAACGGCGAGCCATGGGGCATCGCGCGGCTGCTGATGGTGGGCGACAACGTGATGTCGTCGCTCATTCGTATGCTGCGGGCCAAAACCTGGGCGCATAGGTTCAGTATTCTGAAACGCACGTTGCAAGTGTATGCGCCGCTGGCGTTGCTCAACTGGGGCGCGTGGTATGTGTTTCTCGGGTTTCACGCCGCCAATGGGATTGCCGGCCTGATGGGGACGTCCGTCGATTGGTCGGCGAACACCCTTGCGGTGATGCAGGTGATCGACATCGCGGTGGTCGTGATCGTCGGGCCCAACGTGCTGAGAACCTTCTGTCTGCATTTCGTCAGTTCGAACATGCATTACTACGGCGATGTCGAGTCCGGCAACGTCATGCAGCAGACCCAGGTGCTCAACCCTTGGTGGATGTGGCCGCTTCAGGCGTTCTGCTTCAACTTCGGCAGCACCCACGGCATTCATCATTTTGTGGTGAAGGAGCCGTTCTACATCCGCCAGATGACTGCGCCCGTGGCGCACAAGGTGATGGCCGAGATGGGGGTGCGCTTCAATGACTTTGGGACGTTCGGCCGGGCGAACCGGTTTGCGATGCTCGATGCGGCAGAAGATAAAAACGCATTCAAGCCTGCACGCGGTTGAATCTGTAGGAGCGAATTCATTCGCGATAAATGTGAGGGGCGGTGAACAAGTGTCGGATGCTCCGGCCTCTCGCGAATGAATTCGCTCCCACAGGGAAATGGGTTCGGCTGCAAAAAAATTTCGGTCATAAAAAATTCTGTAACAACCCTCTCGTATTCTCTGCTCATCCCCGGCGAGCTGGGGGCAGACAGCGTGATTTCTCAGGGCTACTCCTTAAGGCAGGGGGTGGCCCTCTTTTTTTGCAGCGCTATCGCCTGAGATTGCGACATATGATTTTCGGTTATTAATAAATATCTTCTTATTCTTTTTCGAATATATGTCCCGTCCCTATACTCGCCGCCATGAACGCAAAAAATGCAGGAGGCGAAGGCCATGCATAACGAATCGATCCGTTACCTGATCGTGCCAGGCTGGCAAGGATCTGCCGACGACCATTGGCAAACTCACTGGCAGAACAGCCTGCCCAACAGCGTGCGCGTGGAACAGGCCGACTGGCTTAAACCGCGCCGCGAAGACTGGGTAGGGGAGCTGCAGCGCGTGATCGCTGCCGACAGCTCTCCGGTGATTTTGATCGCCCACAGTCTGGGGTGCGTGACCGTCGCGCATTGGGCTCAGTTGGCCCCGCTGGAAACCCTGCGTCAGGTGCGCGGCGCGTTGCTGGTGGCGCCTGCCGATGTCGAGCGTCCGAACTGCCCGCCTGCCATTCGAAACTTTGCGCCGATTCCCGAGCACTTGCTGCCGTTCCCGAGCCAAGTGGTCAGCTCCGATAACGACTCCGCTGTCAGCGCCTTGCGTGCGATGGAGATGGCCCGCAACTGGGGCGCTGAAATCGGCATCCTCAGCGGTGCCGGGCACATAAACGTCAAGTCCGGTCACCAACGCTGGGAACAGGGTTTTGCTTACCTGTACCGCTTGCAAGGTCGTATCGAGCAATCGGCCCGGCGTCGTGCCTGAATACCTGTTAATCACCGCTTTTTTGGCCGCAGCGAACGCACAGGCGCTGCGGCCTTTTTTTTAACGCTCAGGTCGATGGAAGCCTTGGGCGGGAGACTGCCATGAGCCATTCCACCCCTTTGAATCAAGCACCGACTCAGTCGCTGCTGACCTTCCCCGACGCTGAAAAAAGCCCTTTGAGCATCCGCGCCAAGGCCTTGGTGTTCATCGATCCTCGCTCCCGCCGATTGCGCGAGGAAATGGAGCAGTTGGCGCCACTGGATTTGCCGGTGTTGATTCGGGGCGAACCGGGAACGGGGAAAGAATTGTTGGCGCGGCACATCCACCGAGGTAGCGACCGATCCGGCTTGTTCGTATCCGTCAACTGCGGGGCAATCAGTCCGACCTACGCCGATGCCGAGCTCTTTGGCTATGCCGCGGGCGCTCACACTGGGTCGGTCAGCAGTCGGGCAGGCTGGTTCGGTTCGGCCACGGGCGGGACGTTGTATCTGGATGAAATCGCCGACCTTCCGCTGTCGATCCAGATCAAATTGCTGTCTGCGCTGGAAAACCATGAGGTCACGCGGGTGGGCGCGCAGCAGCCCAGTCCCGTGGACGTGAGGCTTGTGGCGGCGACCAGTATCGACCTCAGCCTGGCCGTGGCCGCCGGGAAGTTCCACGAGCGTTTGTATCGCTATCTCAGCGAGGGGCGACTGGACTTGCCGTCACTGCGCGAGCAACCGGGCAACATCTTGCCGTTGGCGGAGTATTTTCTCGGGATCTACAGCCAGCGTCTGGACTTCGCGATGCCTCTGATCAGCGAGGCTGCGCAACAGGTGCTCGAAGCGCACTACTGGCCCGGCAACACGCGAGAGCTGGAGAACGTCATTCACTTTGCCTTGTTGGTGAGCAGCGGGGCGGAAATCCTTCCCGAACACCTGAACTTGCCAGGAAAACACTGAGTAGTAACGCGCCCACAGGCCGTGTATCCGGGGTGGAAACCGCGATTTAGACACATCGGCGGGCCCTGGCTGCTGGCAAAATGCTTCCTGAGAACTAAAAAGCATAAACATCCGACGAAAAAGTATTGTCTCGGAATAAAAAATCTCGGTAATGTCCGCTCCAGCCGCCACCCTGTCCAGGGTCGTACCCGCGGCACTATCGAGACAGAGTTGCCCACAAGGCGACCAGATTTTTCCTAAGGACATCGCATGAAAAAGACGTTTTTGTTCACCGCACTGGCGGCTGCTCTCTCCCTCGGTATCAGCGCTGCCCAAGCGGCCGAGAAACTGGTAGTCGGCGCGACTGCCGTTCCACACGCCGAAATCCTCGAGCTGATCAAGCCTGAGCTGGCCAAAGAAGGTGTGGATCTGGAGATCAAGGTTTTCACTGACTACGTTCAGCCGAACGTGCAGCTGAACGAGAAACGTCTGGACGCCAACTACTTCCAGACCAAGCCTTATCTGGACGGCTTCAACAAAGGCAAGGGCGCAACCCTGGTGACTGGCGTTGGCGTACACGTTGAACCGTTCGGCGGCTACTCGAAGAAGTGGAAGTCCATCGACCAGCTGCCGGAAGGCGCAACCGTTGCGATCCCTAACGAAGGCAGCAACGCCGGTCGTGCTCTGCTGCTGCTGCAGAAGAACGGTCTGATCACTCTGAAGGACCCGACCAACGCGCTGTCGACGCCGAAAGACATCGCCACCAACCCGAAAAAACTGAAGTTCCGCGAGCTGGAATCGGCTTTGCTGCCACGTGCGCTGGATCAGGTTGACCTGGACCTGATCAACACCAACTACGCGCTGGAAGCCAAGCTGAGCCCGAAAAAGGACGCGCTGATCATCGAGGGTGCTGATTCGCCTTACGTAAACTTCCTGGTGACCCGTACCGACAACGCCCACACCGACGCAATCGAGAAGCTGTCGAAGGCGCTGACCAGCCAGCAGGTTAAAGACTTCATCAACAAGAAGTATGACGGCGCGGTATTGCCAGCATTCTGATTGAAGGGATCGATGTGATCCAGGATTGACGAGTAACCTGCAGGAGCGAATTCAATCGCGAAAAGTGGGCAGGGCCATCGGAATGTCCCTGCCTGAAGAACCTCTCGCGAATAAATTCGCTCCCACAGTTATTGCAGAGTCCGGGATCACCGATCCACGTTTCTCACGCCGACGGCTTGTACCTGCGTCGGCGTTTTTGCGTGGGTGCCCAGGGCGCGGTGCAGGGCGATAAGCAGTTTCACGTTGTCCTCATGCGCTTTGTCGTGCGAATGATCGTTATCATTTCCGCGTACTGGCATGGTCAATCCTCTCTTTCTTCTCATCCCTGACATCGATTCGTTCGCAAGCAGTGCCTTGCTGCGAGATGCGGAATAGACAGCGATCATGCGCTTCGGGTTCTCGCCAAATGATAAGAATTTGGTATCGGCCCGGTTACGGATAATGGCACTGAGCCGGTCCTAGTTCTTTCAGCGCTATCCATATGCTCTAACGATATTTAAATTTCTCTTCTTATAGCTATAAAGTTCCGACACCTAAGCCCTATGCCTTTTCCGGAGTCGGAGTTCTCATGCCAGCAGCCTCCCAAGCTTCCTTGTCCGCGCAAGCGCCGGATCAACAGTTCGATGTGCGTCCATTCGCCGAAAAGGTGGGCGCGGAAATCGTCGGCCTGGACCTGTCCCGCCCGCTGAATGACGCAGACTTTGCCCGCGTGCACCGCGCGCACCTGGATTACCACGTCGTGGTGTTCCGCGATCAGCAGATCACCCCGCAACAGCAGATCGACTTCAGTCGCCGTTTCGGCGTGCTGCAGATTCACGTCCTCAAGCAGTTCCTGCTCGCCAATCACCCGGAAATCCTGATCGTCTCCAACATCGTCGAGAACGGTCAGCCGGTGGGTTTGGGTGATGCAGGCAAGTACTGGCACTCGGACCTGTCCTACAAAGAGCTGCCGAGTCTCGGTTCGATGCTCTATGCCCAGGAGCTGCCAAGCGAAGGCGGCGATACGCTGTTCGCTGATATGCACCTGGCGTGGGACACCTTGCCTGAGCATCTGCGCAAAGCCGTCGAAGGCCGTAGCGCGGTGCACAGCTACACCTCCCGCTATCGCGATGGCCGTAACGCCGAAAACTGGCGTCCGACGCTCAGCGCCGAGCAGCTGGCGCAGGTGGCCGTCGTCAGTCACCCGATCGTGCGGACACACCCGGAAAACGGCCGCAAGGCGCTGTTTGTCAGTGAAGGGTTCACCACGCATATCGTCGGTCTGCCCGAGGACGAGAGCCAGCAGATTCTCAACGAGTTGTACGCCCACAGCGTTCGTCCGGAAGGCGTCTACCGCCACAAGTGGCAGGAAAACGACATGGTGTTCTGGGACAACCGTTCGCTGATTCACCTGGCCGGCGGTACGCCCGATCACCTGCGTCGCCGACTGCATCGCACCACCATCCAGGGCGATGCGCCGTTCTGATTCACGCCGCCTCGATTCCGGCAGCCCTTATTCAGGAGCCCCGTTCCATGAACGCTGTTCTGCAAAGCCACACGGCTAGCGATCGCTTGAATGCGCAACAGGCCAATCAGCCTACCGCTGAAGCGCTGCTGCAAGTCCAGGGCGTAAGCCTTGAATACCGCACGCCGGAACGCGTCGTGCGGGCCACTCATCAAGTCAGTTTCGAAATCGATCCTGCCGATCGTTTCGTGTTGCTCGGCCCTTCGGGGTGCGGCAAGTCGACCCTGCTCAAGGCCGTTGCCGGTTTTATTCAGCCCAGCGAAGGGCAGATCCGTCTGGCCGGTCAGCAGGTCAGGGAACCGGGTCCGGACCGAATCGTGGTGTTTCAGGAGTTCGACCAGCTTCCGCCCTGGAAAACCGTGATCGAGAACGTCATGTTTCCGCTGCTGGCCTCACGCACGCTCAAGCGCCGTGAAGCCGAAGAGCGTGCGCGGCATTACCTGGAAAAGGTCGGTTTAAGTGCCTTCGCCAATGCCTATCCGCACACGTTGTCGGGCGGTATGAAAGCCCGTGTCGCCATTGCTCGCGCACTGGCGATGCAACCGAAAATCCTGCTGATGGACGAGCCGTTCGCGGCCCTCGATGCACTGACCCGTCGCAAGATGCAGGAAGAGTTGCTGGAGCTGTGGGAAGAGGTGCGTTTCACGCTGCTGTTCGTCACGCACTCCATCGAAGAAGCGCTGGTGGTGGGCAACCGGATTCTGCTGCTGTCGCCGCATCCAGGGCGTGTTCGCGCCGAGATCAACAGCCATCAGTACGACCTGAAAAGCCTGGGCGGCGTGGATTTTCAACGCTCGGCGCAACGCATTCACAACCTGCTGTTCAACGAGGGCGAAGTGCCCGTGGTCGAGCAGGACCTGCGGTTTCAGGATATTCGTATCGCGTATTGATCCGCAGAACGCTGATCACGTGTGGGAGCGAGCTTGTTCGCGAAGACGTACTGCCAGACGCCGCACTTGCTGGTGTCTGAACGGGCCTCTTCGCGAGCAAGCTCGCTCCCACAGGAGAGTGGTCTGCCGAGCGACCTAATCAAGAGAAAACACCATGAGCCTTTCACCCCCGATCCGCGAGGAATACGAAATCGCGCTGGAGCCTTTCACTCAGGAAGACCTGGCCCGCGACATTCCTCTGGCACAACGTATCTGGCAACTGAGCTGGGTGCGCAAGAGCGTAATTCTGATCGCCCTGGCGGTGATCTGGGAAATCGCTGCGCGCATTCAGGGCAACGACCTGCTGCTGCCCAGCTTTCTGCAGACCGCCAAGGCGTTCATCGATGGCATTGTCACAGGCGAGCTGCTGGCCAAGGTCTGGATTTCCCTGACCGTACTGGTCAAGGGCTACCTGATCGGCATCGTCCTGGCGTTCGGTCTGACCACGCTGGCGGTGTCCACGCAACTGGGTCGCGACCTGCTCGGGACGCTGACCGCGATGTTCAACCCGCTGCCGGCCATTGCGCTGCTGCCGTTGTCGCTGCTGTGGTTTGGCCTGGGCGAGAACAGCCTGATCTTCGTGCTGGTGCATTCGGTGTTGTGGGCGTTGGCCCTGAACACCTACGCCGGATTTCTCGGTGTCTCGGAAACCCAGCGCATGGCCGGTCGCAACTACGGCCTCAAAGGCCTGCGCTTCGTCTGGCACATCCTGATTCCGGCCGCACTGCCGTCGATTCTGGCGGGCCTGAAAATTGGCTGGGCGTTTGCCTGGCGCACCCTGATCGCCGCCGAGCTGGTCTTCGGCGCGTCGTCGGGCAAAGGCGGGTTGGGCTGGTACATCTTCCAGAACCGCAACGAGTTGTACACAGACAAGGTGTTCGCGGGCCTGGCGGCGGTGATCATCATCGGTCTGCTGGTGGAAAACCTGCTGTTCAGCAATGTCGAGCGCCTGACTGTAAAACGGTGGGGCATGCAGCGCTGAGCGCTCATTAGAAGAATATTTCGCTGAGTGGACCGGACCGCCGGACATGAAGCTTTCCAACACTTTTCGCGTTTATTGTGAGGATTCTATGGGGACTTCATCCAAATTTCCGGTGCTGACCGCTCTGGCAGCCACGGTTGGTCTGGTCGGCGCGCTGTTGAGCACCGGCGCTCACGCCGAGGGCAAGATCAGCATCGCCCAGCAGTTCGGGATCGGTTATCTGATTCTCGACGTGGTGCAACAGCAGAAGCTGATCGAGAAGCACGGCAAGGAGCAGGGCATCGACATCAAGGTCGACTGGAACAGTATTTCCGGCGCTACCGCCATGAACGAAGCGCTGCTGGCCGGGGCGCTGGACGTGGTGTCGGCTGGCGTGCCGCCGATGCTGACCATCTGGGATCGCACCAAGGGCAAGCAGAACGTCAAAGCCATCGCCTCTCTGGGCTCGATGCCTAACTACCTGCTCAGCAACAAGCCGGACGTGAAGACGATCAAGGACTTCACCGACAAGGATCGCATTGCCGTGCCAGCGGCAGGCGTGGGCTTCCAGTCGCGTACCTTGCAGATCGAAACGGCCAAGCTGTTCGGGAACGACAACTACAAGAAATTCGACAACATCTCCGTCAGCCTGCCGCACCCGGACGCCACCTCGGCGCTGATCGCGGGCGGCTCTGAAATCAGCGCGCACTTCTCAAGCCCGCCGTTCCAGTATCAGGAGCTGGAAAACCCCAACGTGCACAAGGTGCTGAGCTCTTATGACGTCCTGGGCGGTCAGGCTACGTTCAACGTGCTTTACACCACGCAGAAATTCCACGACGAGAACCCGAAGACCTACAAAGCCTTCTATGACGCGCTGGTCGAAGCCGAAAAGATCATCAAGGCCGACAAACCCGCGGCGGCAAAGACGTACATCGAGGTCGAGAAATCCAAGCTGCCGCTGCCGTTGGTAGAAAAGATCGTGTCCGATCCTGAAATCGACTTCACCGTCGTGCCACAGCGCACCTTTATCTACGCCGAGAAATTGCATGAAATCGGTGTGTTGAAGAACAAGGCCGACAGCTGGAAGGATTTCTTCTTTGAAGAAGCCCATGGTGGTGCCGGGAGCTGATACCCGGGCCTGACGAGCTGTTCCGAATGTGGGGGCTGGCTTGGTGGGGGGGCTGCGTCTGGGCGAATGCGTGGAGTCAGCGACATCAATGGTTATTGATCGTCCGCATTCGCCACCGTCGTAACCTCCGGCAGCTCCCACAATTACAGCGCTGTTGCGATACGCGTTCACGGAACGGTGTGCGGATCGGTTCAATCCGGCCAATGCCACGCCGGTTCATCCAGCATTCCCTGGCCGACAATTCCCGTCTGTCCCAGAGTTTTCTCCAGCACGATGCAGTTGCACTCAGGGTCTTGCTCCAGAGCGGCGATCAGACGGCTGGCGTGGGACACGACCCACACCTGACACCGTTGCGACGCTCGCATGATCAGCCTCGCCAGCGCGGGCAGCAGGTCGGGGTGCAGGCTGGTTTCCGGTTCGTTGAGCACCATCATGGTTGGCGGGCGCGGGGTCAGCAGGGCGGCAATCAACAACAAATAGCGCAGCGTACCGTCCGATAACTCCGCGGCGGATAAAGGCCGCAGCAATCCCTGTTGGTAAAACTCCAGCGCGAACAGTCCACCGGCTTGCGCGTTTATCTGCACCCGCGCGCCGGGAAAGCCGTCGCTGATCGCGGCATCCAGCGCTTCGGGCTCGCCAATTTCACGAATCGTTTGCAGCGCGGCCGCCAGGTCCCGGCCGTCGTGATGCAGCACGGGCGTGCGAGTGCCCAGCTGTGCCTTGCGTGCTGGAGCGTCGGCATCGCTGCGGAAGTGATCATAAAATCGCCAGCCGCGAATGCTTTCGCGTAATTGCAGCACTTCCGGGGAGGAGCGCAGGTTGCCGACCTGATCGAAGAGGCTGTCGAAGGTCGGTGTGTGTTGCGCCAGAACATCCCAGTTGCGGCCCTCTCGCGTGCGAATCATCGGGCCGGCGCGGTCCACCAGCAGACTGGCCGGCCGATAAATCGCGCCCGCCCAGATGCACTCACGCTTGATCTCAGGATCGAGGCCGAATGCTGTGGCGGCTGTCGGAGGTGGCGGCAATCCCAATGAAATCGCATAACTGAAGTCCTGCGCTGCGAAACCCAGGCGCAGCCGCACGACGTCTTTGCGTGGACCGCCCTGAATCTCCACCTCACCCTTGCGCATGCGTCGGCTGATGCTTTCCGGGCCAGCCCAGAACGTCGATTTCAGGCCGCCTTCCCGGGCAAGCGCGCTGATGACGCCACCTTGAGCGGTTTCCGCGAGCAGACGCAGCGCCCGATACAGATTGGACTTTCCGCTGCCGTTGGGGCCGGTGATCAGGTTCAGGCGTGCGAGGGGCACGACCAGCGTGTTGATCGAGCGGTAGTTGGCGACGGCCAGAGTCGTAAGCATCGAGCTTTCCTTGCTGCCTGCGTATGCGGGCGATTGACAGGTTCGACGGAGTTTAGCGGCGCAAGGAACCCTGATCTACGCTCACAGTCGCATGATCACATCATGGCGGCGCTCGGCAGCGTGGTGTAGGCAACGGCATTGGCACAAGGAGCTTGCATGCCCGCTCAACCCTTGGTTCTTCATAAACGCTTGATGGTTCTGGGACTCGGTCTGTGCCTGACATTGCTATCGGGTTGCGGCAAGGAAAAGCCGGCCGATCCGGCGCTCCCACGCGTGCAGGTGCAAGAAGTCAAAACCGCCGAGTTCGCCGCTGCTGTCGCGCTGACCGGTGATATTCAGGCGCGTGTGCAGACGCAGCTATCGTTTCGCGTTGGCGGCAAGATCATTCAGCGAATGGTCGATGTCGGTGATCGCATCACCGCCAGGCAAGTGCTCGCCAAGCTTGATCCGAAGGATTTGCAGACCAGCGTCGATTCGGCCATCGCGGCCGAAGCCGCCGAGCAGGCGCGTGTCAAACAGACCGCCGCGGCGTTCGTCCGTCAGCAGAAACTCCTGCCAAAAGGCTACACCAGCAAAAGTGAATACGATTCGGCCCAGGCGCAATTGCGCAGCAGCCAGAGTGCGCTCAAGGCTGCTCAGGCCCAGTTGGCCAACGCGCGTGAGCAGTTGGGATACACCTCGTTGATCGCCGATGCGCCGGGCATCATTACTGCGCGGCAGGCGGAGGTCGGTCAGGTGGTGCAGGCCACCATGCCGATCTTCAGCCAGGCCCGTGACGGTGAGCGCGACGCCGTGTTCAACGTCTACGAATCCCTGTTCGTTCAGCCGCCGACCGACCAGCCCGTGGAAGTCACGCTGCTGGACAATCCGGCCATCAAGGCTATCGGCAAGGTGCGCGAGGTGACGCCCGCTGTCTCGGCGCAGACAGGGACCTTGCAAGTGAAGATCGCCTTGAGTTCGTTGCCCGACGGCATGGATCTGGGGTCGGTGGTCAGCGCGGCGTTAACCGTCCCGGCGACACAGAGTGTCGAGCTGCCGTGGTCCGCACTCACCAAAGGGCTGGGCGACCAGTTGGGCAAGCCCGCCGTGTGGGTAGTCGATGATCAGAAGAAAGTCAGTTTGAGGGGCGTCACGGTCGGGCGGTATCTCACGGGGAAAGTGATCGTTGTCGATGGCCTGAAAAATGGCGAAAAAGTGGTGGTCGCCGGCAGTCAGCTGCTGCATCCCGACATGCAGGTGGAAACGGTCGTGGCATACAACAACCTGACGGGGGATTCGCAATGAAGCGCCTGTCATTGATGGTGTTATCGGGCCTGATGCTCTGTGCTTGCAGCAAGGAAGAGCCGCCACCGGAGCCCGTGCGTCCGGTGCTCTACATGGAGGTCAAACCGCAGGCGACTGAAAATCTCGGGCGCTTCGCGGGCAACATCGCAGCGCGCTACGAAAGTACGCTGGGTTTTCGCGTGTCCGGGCGCATCGCGTCGCGCAGCGTCGATGTCGGCAGCGAGGTCGAGAAAGGCCAGCTGCTGGCGACACTCGATCCCACCGACTTGCAGAACCAGTTGCGCTCCAGCCAAGGCGACCTGGCACGCGTCGAGGCCCAGTACATCAACGCGCAGGCCAACGCCCGACGTCAGCAGGAGTTGTTTGATCGAGGCGTGGGCGCGCAGGCAGCGCTGGACGTCGCGGTCACTGATCTGAAGACCACCCAGTCCTCTTTCAATCAGGCGAAGGCAGCGGTTCAACAGGCTCAGGACCAGTTGAGCTACAGCGAATTGCGCACCGATCACCCCGCCGTGGTGACTGAATGGAAAGCCGAAGCGGGTCAGGTCGTCAGCGCCGGTCAGCAGGTCGTGACGCTGGCGCGACCGGACATCAAGGAAGCTGTCATCGACCTGCCCGCGCCACTGGCCGAGCAACTGCCGCAGGATGTGGTGTTCAAGGTCGCCAGCCAGCTTGAGCCGAACATCAACACTACTGCGACACTGCGTGAGCTGGAGCCTCAAGCCGAGGCCTCGACCCGCACTCGCCGCGCGCGCCTGACGTTGGTAGACACGCCCGCCGCGTTCCGTCTAGGCACGGCCATCAGCGTCACCCTCAGCTCAGCAATCGAGCCGCGCATCGAGCTGCCGGCGAACGTGTTGCAGGAGGTCGACGGCAAGACCCAGGTCTGGATCGTAGACATGCAGAACCAGACAGTCTCGCCGCACCCCGTCAACGTCATCAGCCGTGACGATGGCACCCTCGTTGTGTCGGGCGTCAAGGGCGGCGAGCGTGTGGTCACCGCCGGTGTGAACAGCCTCAAACCGGGGCAAAAAGTCAAAGTCGATAAGGACAGCCCACGATGAAAGGGACGTTCAACCTCTCCGATTGGGCGCTCAAGCATCAATCCTTCGTCTGGTACCTGATGTTCGTCGGCCTGCTGATGGGCGTGTTTTCGTACATGAACCTTGGGCGTGAGGAAGACCCTTCGTTCACCATCAAGACCATGGTGATCCAGACCCGCTGGCCAGGCGCTACGGTCGATGAAACCCTGAAACAGGTCACGGACCGTATCGAGAAAAAACTCGAAGAACTGGATTCCCTCGATTACGTGAAGAGTTACACGCGGCCGGGGGAATCGACGGTGTATGTCTACCTGCGCGACACCACCAGCGCCGAGGCCATCCCGGACATCTGGTATCAGGTGCGCAAGAAGATCGACGACATTCGCGGCACGTTCCCCCAAGGGATTCAGGGACCCGCGTTCAACGACGAGTTCGGCGATGTATTCGGGTCCATCTACGCGTTCACGGCCGATGGCCTGACGCTTCGGCAGCTGCGTGACTACGTCGAGCAGGTGCGGGTGCAAATCCGCGATGTGCCGGGGCTGGGCAAGATCCAGATGATCGGCCAGCAGGACGAAGTGATTTACCTGAATTTCTCCACCCGCAAACTGGCGGCACTGGGGCTGGATCAGCGCCAGGTCGTGCAAAGCCTTCAGTCGCAGAACGCGGTGACGCCTGCAGGTGTGATCGAGGCCGGACCCGAGCGGATTTCCGTGCGAACCTCCGGGCAATTCCAGTCCGAAAAAGACCTTGAGACCGTCAACCTGCGGCTTAACGATCGCTTCTACCGGCTCAGCGACATTGCCGAAATCAGTCGCGGCTATGTCGATCCGGCGAAACCGGAGTTCCGTTTCAATGGCAAAACCGCGATCGGTCTGGCCATTGCGATGAAGAAGGGCGGCAACGTCCAGGCGTTCGGTAAGGACCTGCACGCACGGATGGATCAGGCCACGGCGGACCTGCCCGTCGGCGTGGGCGTGCACAACGTCTCGGATCAGGCGCAAGTGGTCGAGAAGGCCGTGGGCGGCTTTACCAGCGCGTTGTTCGAGGCCGTGATCATTGTGCTGGTCGTCAGCTTCATCAGCCTGGGTGTGCGCGCCGGGTTGGTGGTTGCCTGTTCGATTCCGCTGGTGCTGGCGATGGTCTTCGTGTTCATGGAGTACAGCGGCATCACCATGCAGCGGATCTCGCTGGGCGCCTTGATCATCGCGCTCGGTCTGTTGGTGGACGACGCGATGATCACGGTGGAGATGATGGTGTCGCGCCTGGAGCTGGGCGACACCAAAGAACAGGCCGCGACCTTTGCCTACACGTCGACGGCTTTTCCAATGCTGACCGGTACGCTGGTGACGGTGGCGGGTTTCGTGCCGATCGGCCTCAACGCCAGCTCGGCGGGGGAATACACCTTCACGCTGTTTGCGGTGATTGCCGTGGCGATGCTGGTGTCGTGGGTGGTGGCGGTGCTGTTCGCGCCTGTCATCGGCGTGCATATCCTCAGCGACAAGATCAAAAAGCACGAACAGAAGCCCCCAGGACGTATCGCCCGCGCCTTCAACGGCTCCATGTTCTGGGCCATGCGTCATCGCTGGCTGGCGATCGGCATTACCATTGCGCTGTTTGCGGTGTCGTTGTTCTGCATGCGCTTCGTCCAGAACCAGTTCTTCCCGTCTTCAGACCGTCCGGAGATCCTGCTCGACCTCAACCTGCCGCAGAACGCCTCGATCAACGAGACCCGCAAGGCGGTGGACAAGCTGGAGGCGGCGATCAAAGACGACCCGGACATCGTTCGCTGGAGCACTTACATCGGTCAGGGTGCGGTGCGTTTCTACCTGCCACTGGACCAGCAACTGGAAAACCCCTACTACGCGCAGTTGGTGATCGTCAGCAAAGGACTGGAGGAGCGGGGTGCGCTGATCGACCGCTTGAGAAAGCGGCTGCGTGAGGATTTCGTCGGCATCAGCGCTTACCTGCAACCCTTGGAAATGGGGCCTCCGGTGGGGCGGCCGATTCAATACCGCGTCAGTGGTGACGACATCGACAAGGTGCGCCAGCACGCCATCGAGCTGGCCACGTTGCTCGATCAGAATCAGCACATCGGCGAGATGATTTACGACTGGAACGAGCCCGGCAAGGTCCTGCGCATCGACATCAACCAGGACAAGGCCCGGCAGCTCGGGTTGTCGTCGGAAGATGTGGCGCAACTGATGAACAGCATCGTCACCGGGGCCAACGTGACCCAGGTGCGCGATGACATTTACCTGATCAACGTTGTCGGCCGTGCCGTGGATGCCGAGCGGGGCTCGCCGGAAACCCTGCAGAATCTGCAAATCGTGACGCAAAACGGCGCTTCGATTCCGCTGCTGGCGTTTGCCAATGTGCGCTATGAGCTGGAGCAGCCGCTGGTCTGGCGACGGGACCGCAAACCGACGATCACCCTCAAGGCGGCGGTGCAGGACGAGATTCAACCGACCGATCTGGTCAAACAGTTGAAGCCGGAAATCGACAAGTTCGCCGCCGGCCTGCCGGTTGGCTACAAGGTCGCCACCGGCGGCACGGTGGAAGAAAGCGGCAAGGCCCAGGGCCCGATCGCCAAGGTTGTGCCGTTGATGATCTTCCTGATGGCGACGTTCCTGATGATCCAGCTGCACAGCGTGCAGAAGATGTTCCTCGTCGCCAGCGTCGCGCCGCTCGGCTTGATCGGCGTCGTGCTGGCGCTGGTGCCGACCGGAACGCCCATGGGCTTCGTGGCGATTCTCGGCATCCTCGCGCTGATCGGCATCATCATCCGCAACTCGGTGATTCTGGTGACGCAGATTCACGAGTACGAAGTGGCGGGGTATCTGCCTTGGGACGCCGTGGCCGAAGCCACCGAACATCGCCGTCGGCCGATTCTGCTCACGGCGGCGGCAGCGAGCCTGGGCATGATCCCGATTGCCAGAGAAGTGTTCTGGGGCCCGATGGCCTACGCCATGATCGGCGGGATCATCATCGCCACGCTTCTGACGCTGCTGTTCCTGCCAGCGCTGTACGTCGCTTGGTACAAGATCAAAGAGCCGACCCAAGAGCAGCGCGAGAAGTTCGAGCAGGAGAAAAAGCGTAAGGCGCAGGAAGGCGAGCGCGATCACGAAGGCAACGACGAGAAGCCAGCGCCCGCTCAATAAGAAGGCTTGCCTTGCACCGGTTTCGCGGGAGCCGGCTTGCTGCCGACAGGTTCAGATCAGCCATGATTTATGGTGTCTGACACCCTGCAATCGCCAGCAAGCCGGCGCCCACGCCCTTCGGGCAGAAGCGCGTTAAACCTTGCGCCACACGCTTGCCAGCCAGGGCTGCTGATCCCGAGGCAGTCCTGCAGGTCGGTAGTAGTGCTCCACTTCGACAAATCCTGCGTCGGTGAGCAGTGCGGTCCATGATTCGAGGTCGTGAAAGGAGCCATAGCGTTCCCCCTTCCAGCCTTCCTGATTGTCGCCACGCGGATTGGAGCTGAACAACACGCCGCCGGGCTTCAATGCGGCTCGCAACTCGCGAAGTACACGCGGGAGTTCTTGGCGCGGGACATGAAACAGCGAGGCGTTGGCAAAGATGCCGTCGAAGCGTTCGGCTGGCAGGTCGAGTTCCAGAAAATTCTGATGCAGCACCTCGCACCCGCTGTCCGCGCGGGCCATCTCGGCGAAACGCTCCGAGCCGTCCAGCCCGGTGGCGATGTGTCCCATGGCCGTGAGCGTCTGCAAGTCCCGGCCTGGGCCGCACCCGAAATCCAGAATCTGAAAGGGCGTTGGCCCCTGAATATTGCGCAGCAGCGCATTGATGTTCTGACTGACGTCGTGATCCCGCGTCCCTTCGCGGAAGCCCTCGGCGACGGCGTTGTAATTCCCCAGCGTGGTGGTGGTGATCTGGACGAGGTCCTGCGGGTCGAGTTTCATTGATGCGCATTCTGAGCGGGAGAAGCCGCCAATATACCCTTGCTCAGGTTTTGGGCAATTGCTCAGGAGAAACCCCCCGATTCCGCTTTTGCCCCGAGGCCGTGGGGTCAACCGCGATCCTGCGTCTGCCCGGAAGATGTAGGAGCGTGGCTTGTCTCTGGGCCGCATCCGGACGATCTGGCGCGCAGCGGCAGCAGAATCGGTCAATGCGGTTTGCCTGTAACGACCAAGGGTGCTGGGTTTACTGCAGCTTCGCGCCAAGTCGAGCTCAAGGTGGAGCGCCAACTCGGTCGCTTCTGCAGATACGGTGCCCTCTGCGACACCGGGGTTTCTACCCAATCACCGCTTGTTCAACCTTACCGCCAGCCTGTCCCCGCCGAGTTGAATGACCGCCACCAGCACGACCAGCAGCACGATAACGGTGAGCATCACTTGCGTGTCGAAACGCTGATAGCCATAGCGGTAGGCGATGTCGCCGAGGCCGCCGGCGCCGATTGCGCCTGCCATGGCCGAGGAGTTGATCATGGTCACCAGGGTGATGGTGAAGCCGCCGACAATGCCCGGCAGCGCTTCGGGCAACAGCACATGCCAGACAATGTGCCAGCGGCGGCAGCCCATGGCTTGCGCGGCTTCGATCAGGCCGTGGTCCACTTCCCGCAGGCTGACTTCGGCGATGCGCGCGAAGAACGGCGTGGCGGCAATGGTCAGCGGGACGACGGCGGCCCAGACCCCATACGTCGTGCCGACGATCAGCCGGGTGAACGGGATCAGCGCGACCATCAGAATCAGAAACGGCACCGAGCGGAAGATATTGACGAACGCCCCCAGCACGCGGTTGACGTTCGGGGCTTCGAAAATCCCGCCCTTGCCGCTGGTGACCAGAATCACGGCCAGCGGAATGCCCAGAATCAGCGCAATCAACGACGACACCCCGACCATCAGGAACGTATCGATAACCCCTTGCCACAAACGATCAAGCCACATAACCCAGTACCTGTGCGTGTTGCGCCTGTTTGCGGGCGCGGATGAGCAGTTCTTCTACGGACAACGGCGAATGGCTGATGGCGAGCAAAAGGTGTCCCAGCGCACGGCCTTGAATGCGCTCTACGCCGCCGTGTAACAGACTCACTCGCCCGCCAAATGCGCTGAACAACGCAGACAGATCAGGCTCGTGCGCCGTGCTGCCGGTGAACTGCAGATCGAGCACGACGCTGGAGTGTGTGTCGCAGGGTTGCGGCAGCAAGCGCGTCTGAATGTCCTCGGGCAGCGCGTGCTGCAACGGCGCCAGTAGGGTTTTGCTCACCTCATGTTGAGGATCGCCGAACACTTGCCAGACCGGACCTTGTTCGACGATCTGGCCGCGCTCAAGCACCACCACGCGGTCGCAGATTTCCCGGATCACGGCCATCTCGTGGGTGATCAAAATGATCGTCAGGCCCAGTCGCTGATTGATTTCACGCAACAACGAAAGAATTGACTGCGTGGTTTCCGGGTCGAGCGCGGAGGTCGCCTCATCGCACAGCAGAATCGCCGGGTCGTGCACCAGCGCGCGGGCGATGCCGACGCGCTGCTTCTGACCACCGGACAACTGCGCGGGATAGGCGTTGTGTTTGTCCTGCAAACCCACCAGTTCCAACAGTTCAGCGACCTTGCGCCGACGTTGCTCTTTGGGAACGCCTGCCACTTTCAAGGGCAGCTCGACGTTCTTCCAGACCGTCTTGGCCGACATCAGGTTGAAGTGCTGAAAGATCATGCCGATCCTTCTGCGCAGTTCCACCAGCTTGTCTTCGTTGAAGGCAGCGATGTCGACCTGATCGATCAGCACCCGCCCGCTGCTGGGTTGTTCCAGGCGGTTGATGGTGCGAATCAGCGACGATTTGCCAGCGCCGCTGCGTCCGATAATCCCGAATATTTCGCCACGCTGGATATCCAGATCGATGCCTTGAAGGGCCGCGACCGGGCCTTGTTGCCCTTCGTAGATTTTGCCCAGCTGGCTGAAGCGCACGTGGGCGTGCGCTTTCTCGGGGAAAAGCTCGGTTCGCTCAGCCGCAGGAGCAGCAGCGGGCTCTCGCGGCAGTGAATGGTGCGCGGTCGCGGTCATGTCAGTTCTTCCAGCCGACCTGATACAGCGAGCCGTTCACCTTGTCCAGCGAAGCGCGCACCACCGGCGAGTGTTGGTAGATGTCGATGAATTTGGCCAGACGCGGGTCGTTCTTGTGGTCTGGCTTGATCACGAACTGGATGACGTATTCAGGGTGATCAAGGCCGTCAAAGAGAATCGCCGAGCCGGCGTCGAAGGTTTTCGCCAGGCGGATGTAGGCGGGGTAGCCCTGGACCAGGTCGGCGTCGTCATAGGCACGCACCAGTTGCACGGCTTCGACCTGAATCAGTTTGAGCTTTTTCGGGTTACTGGTGATGTCGTCTTCGGTCGCCTTGTAGCCCACGCCGGGTTTGAGGGTGATCAGGCCCGCCTTGGCGAGCAGCTGCAGACCCCGCCCGCTGTTGATCGGGTCGTTGGCGATGGCCACGCTGGCGCCGGTCGGCAATTCATCGAAGCTTTTGTACTTCTTCGAGTACAGCCCGACGTTGTTGATGATGCCAGGCGCATAAGGAACGAGATCGAAGCCCGAGGCGGCCTTGGCGTTTTCCAGAAACGGAATGTGCTGGAAGTAATTCACATCAATGTCGCCCGCATTGAGGCTGACGTTGGGTGCGATCCAGTCGGTGAACTCCACCAGTTCGACCTTCAGGCCTTGCTTGTCAGCCTCGGCCACGGCGGCTTCCAGCGGAATGGCGAAAGCGGCGGTGGTGCCGACTTTCAGCGGTTGGTCGGCGGCGTGTGCGAGGCTGGTGAACAGGCCGAGGGAGAGGGCCAGGGTTAGAAGCGTTTTGCTCATGAGTTGTTATCCGGTGTCAGTGTCTGGTTTGAATGCTGTGGATTGACACGATCTCTGTGGGAGCGAATTCATTCGCGAAGAATCTGTCAGGCGACCCACATGCATCGCCCGACCTCGTGTCTCGCAAATGAATTCGCTCCCACAGGTTTATTGATCGTCGTTAAATCGCTGGCTTATCGTCGAGCGTGTTCGCACTCCTGAACCGCGCCCCCGTGTGTCGCTCCGGCAGCTTCGGTCCGCCCTCGGCGAACAACTTCTCGCGCAACGTTCCGTGCTCGTACGCGGTCTTGTACGACCCGCGCTTCTGCAACTCGGGAATCACAAGATCGATGAAATCTTCGTAGCTCTCGGGCGTGACGATTCGGGTCAGGTTGAAGCCGTCCAGGCCGGTTTCGGCAATCCAGGACTCCAGCTCGTCGGCGACCTGTTCGGGCGAACCGATGACGGTGATGTAACGACCGCCCAGTGCGTGCTGATCGAGCAGTTTCTGCCGTGTCCAGTCGTTGTTTTTGAGGATTTTCGTCGCCGATTGAATCGCGTTGCCTTTGACGTGCTGAATGGGTTCGTCGAGTTCATAGTCGGCGAAGTCGATTCCGGTCGACGCCGAAAAGTGCGCCAGCCCGGCCTCGGCGCTGGCGTACTTCAGGTACTCCGCGTGTTTGGCGCGAGCCGCTTGCTCGGTGGGGCCGACGATGACGTTCAGGCCCATGAACACCTTGATGTCATCCGGGTTGCGACCCGCCGCGACAGCGCTGGCGCGGACCTTGTCCACCTGCTCGCGGGTCGCGGGTTTGTTCTGTCCGCTGATGAACACGCATTCGGCGTTATTGCCCGCGAACTGCAACCCCCGGTCGGAGCTGCCGGCCTGGAACAACACCGGCGTGCGTTGTGGGGAGGGTTCGCACAAGTGATAGCCCTCGATGTGGTAAAACTCGCCGCTATGGCGCACGTAATGCACTTTCTCGGGTTGGGCATACACGCGCGCCTGGCGGTCCTCGATCACTGCATCGTCTTCCCAGCTGCCCTCCCAGAGCTTGTAGAGCACCTCCAGGTATTCATCCGCCTGATCGTATCGGCGGTCGTGTTCGATCTGTTCCTTGAGGCCCATGGCCTTGGCGGCGCTATCCAGATAACCGGTGACAATGTTCCAGCCCACGCGGCCGCGCGTGAGGTGATCCAGCGTCGACATGCGTCGGGCGAACAGATAGGGCGCTTCGTACGTGAGGTTGGCGGTCAGTCCGAACCCGAGGTTTTTCGTGACCGCCGCCATGGCCGACACCAGCAGCAGCGGGTCATTGACCGGCAGTTGAATCGACTCTCGCAACGGGACATCGACCGACTGTTGATAGACGTCGTACACGCCGACGATGTCGGCGATGAACAGCCCGTCGAACAAGCCGCGCTCCAGCAGCTGCGCCAGACTCGTCCAGTACTCGACGGTCTTGTACTGGGTCGAGGTGTCTCGCGGATGCGTCCAGAAGCCATGATTGATGTGGCCGATGCAGTTCATGTTGAACGCGTTGAGCAGGATTTTTTTCTGGCCCATCAGATCGTTCCCCGGCGCGGCGGGTTGACGTCGTTGAGGTAGAAATTGCCGATGGCGTGGTACTTCCAGCGTACAGGGTCGTGCAACGTGTGCACCCGTGCATTGCGCCAGTGGCGATCCAGACCGTGTTCGGCCAGTGTGGCTTGTGAGCCAGCCAGCTCGAACAGCGTGCTGCTGGCTGCCAATGAGATGTCCGTGCTGATGGAACGGGCTTCGGCGACCGCAATCGAGGCTTCGGCCAGGTTGTTCGCCGTGGTCTCGACCTGGGCGCGATCCAGGTATTCACCTGCGCGCTCAAGCAACGCTTCGGCCGCGTGCAGGCGAATGGCGAGCTTGCCAAAGCTGTGCAGCGTCAGGGGATCATCAACGGCTTTTTCGATGCCGGAATCGATCCACGGCCGAGTACGTGTGCGCACGAAATGCAATGCGTCTTCGTAGGCTGCGCGAGCGATGCCGGTGTCGATGGCCGCATGAAGAATCTGTGCCAGCGGGCCGACCGTCGTCGGACGCTCGAAGGCCGTTTGAAAGGGCACTACGTCCTCGGCGTCTACGTAGACGTTATCGAACACCACCGAGCCGCTGCCGGTGGTGCGTTGACCGAAACCGCTCCAGTCGTCGACCACGTTCAGCCCCAACGCGCTGGCCGGGACGAACGCCAGTTGTTGAATGCCGTCCTCGTCGATCACGGACGTCGGAATACGCTGGGCATACAGCGCGCCGGTTGAGTAGAACTTGCGCCCGTTGATGCGCCAGCCTTTACCGTCACGGCTCAGGCGTGTGGTGCGGTCATGGGCGGTCTTGGTGCCCAGTTCAGCCAATGCGTTGCCGAATCGCTGGCCCGCGAGCACCTCGGCGTAGAGGCGTTTTTGTTGCTCGGGCCTGCCGTTCACGCGCAGCACTTCGAGGGCATAAAAATGATTCTGTGGGATCTGTCCCAGCGAGCCGTCAGCTGCCGAGATGAGACGAATGACTTCGGCCAGCGTGACGCTGGAAACGCCTGCGCCACCGAAGGCTTTCGGTACGCTGATGCCCCACAGGCCCGAGCGGGAAAACTGCCCCAGTTCGAGGTGCGGCAGTCGACGTTCGCGATCACGCACTGCACTGTGTTGTTTGAACTGGTCGGCCAGCGACCGGGCGACAGCCAAGGCTTCGACGTCGTCCCGAATGACCGCGATTGCGGTGGCCGCCTGTGTGTCACGCGGCATGGTTTGAATGCTCATAAGTGTGTTTCCAGTGGTCTGGTCAGATCCAGGAGTGACGGGCAGGCAGAGTGCCGTTGAGGTGCCAGGCGCCGACGGCGTGGACCTTCCAGCGCACGGGGTCGTGAAGGGTATGAACCCGCGCATTGCGCCAGTGGCGATCAAGATTGAATTCGGCGAGGGTGGCCCGACTGCCAGACAGTTCGAACAGCTTCTCGCTGGCGTGCAAAGCGATGTCCGTGGTCAACACCTTGGCCTCGGCCACCACGATGGATGCACGCGCTGCCGACTGCGCATCGATAGGCGCAGCAGCGATTTCGTCCAGCACACGACCGGCCTTGTGCAGCAACGCCTCGGCGGCGTGCAGCTCCAGCTTCAGCTTGCCGATGTCAGCAATCACATAAGGGTCATCGCTGGCGCGTTCGACGTTGGCCTCGATCCACGGACGAGCGCGTTCGCGGACGAAGCGGACGGTTTCGTCGATGGCTTCCCGGGCAATCCCTGCGTCGATGGCCGCCTGAATCAGCTGGGAAACTGCGCCCTGAATGTTGGGTGACAGGCCGAGTTTCCAGTTTTCAACGACCTGGTCACTGCTCACGCGCACGTTTTCCAGCAGCACGCTGCCGCTGGCCGTGGTGCGTTGGCCGAATCCTGACCAGTCATCGATGATGTGCAAGCCAGGCGTGCCACGCGGCACGAAGACCAAGACCTGATTGCCGTCGTCGTTGATTGCCTTGACCGCGACCCAATGCGCGAAGAGTGCGCCGGTTGAGTAGAATTTCCGGCCGTTGAGCAAAAAGTGATCACCGACGGCGGTGAGGCGGGTTTTCACATCAAGGGTGTTTTTGGTGCCGCGTTCCGGGCCGCCATTGCCAATGCGCGCGCCGTTGAGAACGCTCTCGAACAGCACCTTCAATTGCGCGTCGCTGGCACTGCCGATCAGTGAATTGAGAATGCCAAAGTGGTTCTGCGGGATCTGTCCGACCGCGGGATCCGCCGCTGAGAGAATGGCGAACACTTTGGCGACAGTGACGAACGATACCTGCGGACCGCCGTAGGCACGCGGGATCGAAATGCTGCCCAGGCCGCTGCGGGTAAACCGCTCGATCTCGGCCCACGGCAGCTGCCGTTCGCGATCGCGCGTCGCGGCATTCACGCGCACGAGGGCGGCGAGTTCCTGCGCGGCAGCAAGCGCTTCGGCATCGTTACGCAGAACGGTAGCGGGTAGCAGTGGAGGAGCAATGTCCAGGGTGTGCTGGACAGACAGGGCGCTCAGTTCAGTCATGGTGGTGACCTGCGCGAGCGAGAGCACGGGGATAGGGGTGCTTGACCATTCGAACCTCGAATCAAAACCGCAATGGCGGCAGACAAACTAACGATGGTCCGGTGGTCCGGTGCATATACCCTAAGCGTGTATAAAAATTAAATAAACTTCCATTTAGGAATAAGCATAGAAGCCTGAAGACGGATTCAATGGCCGTTCACGCGGCTTGCGCGTAAGCCAGGCATGAACTGAAAACCAGCATGAGGATCACGTATTTGACGACGGGTCTGCGGTGCATGACGAACGCCTCCTGAAGGGTTTTCCCGAGGCTAGCAGCCTTGTTTTCCCTCTACTTGGGCTGATCTGTAGGATCAGTTGCTCGATGTTGTGGGAGTTTTCCGTTCCGCTTCGCGTCTGTGAAACGCCCCACGTTTTCCGGCGAGCGGCGAGTCGCGCCCCATGCACCGGAACCGCGACGCCGCCGTTTGAAGCGGTGCCTCAATCGTCAGGAATGTCCGAGTCGTCTGTACACGCCTTGATTGATCGAGCAGGCGCCCATCGTGAGTTGTTGCCCACACGATCGATGACGCAGTAGGTGATCTCCTGATGCACGTCGTCTTCTTCGCTGATTAAAGTGGCGGGTACGTGAACGGTGAGTTCGTGGCCCACCTCGCTCTCAGTGAGCGCAGGCAAATCCATCCGCATGTCACCCCAGCGCAAAGTGATCTCGTCATGGACCTCCATATTCAGATAAGGCTCCAGGATGATATCCGCCCCCTTTTTGAACTGCTCCAGGCCCAGGCACAGGTTGGCGTCTGCAAACCTCACCGGTGCCAATCCCTGATTCTCCTCCCCGTCCGGGCTGACCAAATGACCGCCGGGAGTTTCCAGTTTGACCCAGAGCTTGTGGCACGGCGATTTCACGGGCTCCTCGCCTATTTTGGTGACCGTGTAATAGGTCTTTACCTTCCCGCTTCGCAGGAAACTCTCCGGCACATGTAGGACGGATGTGTGACCGATGTCAGACGCCGTAAGAAGTGTTGACGCAACGTAACAGTCTCCCCAGAACAGCTCGATAAGGTCGCCGCACTCCATTTCGGGATAGGGATTGATATGTACCAACAGGTTGGACGCTGCCAGAGCACCGATACCTTGTTTGTTCGACTGAGGCAGGCAGGGGGCCAGAAGCGTGATGGGCGTGTAGCTGACTGGGGTCTGGATCATCTTTGAATACTCATTGAATGTGAAACCTGAATAAGGCGTGCCGCGATGTCTGTCATCGCAATAGCCACTTGAAATCGATGCGATTAGTACACGCCCGATGCACGGTGTTGGCAAACATTACAAACGGATCCAAATTCGGGCTTGTTATTTGTTCAAGAGCGCTATGTAAGTTGCTATCGAGGTAATTGTGTTGCTGCATTTATGTCAACGATAAAAAAGGCGTAACTGCTTGTGAACTGGAGAAAAGGACATTTCTTACGGAAATGTCCTGTCAATCAGTGGGCGGTGATGGGACGCCGTCCTACACGGAGCGGGCAGCTCTGTCGGCATGTAGGACCCATATGCGTCATGGCACTCATCAGCGTTGTTGCTGATGGAATGGCGGGGTGTTACATGAACTTTGAAGAGGGTGTTACTCGCCATGCCCAACATTAAAGTTTTGAATAAGATGCGACCGGTGGCAGGTGTGTATTCAGAGGGAGTTTGGATGAGTGGATAGTTTTCTAAATATTGTGGGCAAAGAAAACGGCGCTTGATAGCGCCGTCTTTTTATACGTGTGATGTAGGACTAATTCCTGCTGCGTTCCAGAAACTGCCGGGTTCGTTCTTCTTTCGGGTTCGCAAACAACGCTTTGGCCTCGCCCTGTTCGACGATGACGCCTTTGTCGATGAAGACCACCCGGTTAGCGACGTCGCGCGCGAAGCTCATTTCGTGCGTGACGATGACCATCGTGCGGTTTTCCTCGGCCAACGCCCGAATAGCACTGAGCACTTCGCCCACCAGCTCAGGGTCCAGCGCCGAGGTGGGCTCGTCGAACAGAATCACCTCAGGCTCCATCGCCAGGGCTCTTGCGATGGCCACACGCTGTTGCTGCCCGCCGGAGAGACGACGCGGGTACGCATCTTCCTTGCCCGCCAGACCGACCTTGGCCAACAAGGTGCGCCCAAGCTCGACTGCCTGCTCGCGGGGCATCTTCTTGACCACGATCGGCCCTTCGATGACGTTTTCAAGCGCAGTGCGATGGGGGAACAGGTTGAAGTTCTGGAACACGAAGCCCACGTGCTGGCGCAGTTGGCGAATGAGGCCTTGCTGCTGACTTAGCGGGCGGCTGCCGTCGATCTTGATGTCACCCACGACGATGGTGCCGCTGGTGGGTTGTTCCAGGTAATTGAGGCAGCGCAGAAAGGTCGTCTTGCCCGATCCGCTGGGGCCGATGATAGCGACCACTTCGCCGGGCTCGACTTTCAGATCGATGCCCTTGAGAACCTGGTTTCCCTTAAATTCCTTGGTCAGTTTTTCAACGGTGATCATGCCTCAAGACTCCACGTCGTGGCGGTTGGCCCGTGCTTCCAGACGGTTCTGAACGTGCGCGAGTACCGTGCACAACACCCAGTAGATCACCGCGACGGTGAGATACATGGTGAAGACCTCAAGTGTTCTAGAGGAAATCAACTGCGCCTGGCGAAACACCTCCGGTACCTGGATGGTGGCGGCCATGGCGGTGTCCTTGACCAGCGAAATGAAGCTGTTGCCCAGCGGTGGCAGGGCGGTGCGTGCGGCTTGCGGCAGGATCGCGCGGCGCATGGTCTGCGCGCGGGTCATGCCGATACTCGCGGCCGCTTCCCACTGTCCCCTGTCCACGGCACCAATCGCTGCGCGCAGGATCTCGCAGGCGTAGGCGGCCATGTTCAGCGACAAACCGATGAGCGCCGCACTGATGGCATCCAGTTCGATGCCGAGGTCAGGCAGGCCGTAATAAATCATGAAGAGCTGAACCAGCAGGGGCGTGCCGCGAAAGAACGACACGTAAACCCTGGCGATGGCGCTGATGATCCAGACCTTCGACAAACGCATCAGTGCCAGGCCGAAGCCCAGCACCAATCCGAAAAACATCGATCCGAGACTCAGACCCACCGTGTAATACGCGCCCTTGAGCAGAAAGGGCGCGGAGTCCAGCGCGAGCTGTAGGCTCTCTGGAATCATTTGGTCACGTCAGCCTTGAAGTACTTTTGCGACAGCTTGGCGAGCGTGCCGTCGGCGCGCAGTTTGTCGATGGCCTTGTTGATCGCGTCCAGCAGTTCAGGCTCGCCCTTGCGCAGTGCGATACCGGCTTCCTGACGGGAGAACGGTTCGCCGGAAACGGCCAGCTTGTCCTTGGTCTTGGCGACCAGTTCCAGTGCGGCCAGACGGTCGACCAGAATGGCGTCGATGCGGCCTACACGCAGGTCCTGGTATTTGGTCGGATCATCGTCATAGGTTTTGACGATGGCGTCCGGAACGTTGGCCTTCAGCCATTCTTCGTAGTTGGTGCCCAGGCCTACGCCGACTTTCTTGCCTTTCAGATCAGCAGCGGTCTTGATGACGCCTGCGTCCTTGGTTTGCACCAACGCTTGAATGCCCGACACGGTGTAGGGTTCGGAGAAGTCATACTTCTTCTTGCGCTCGTCGGAGATGGTGACCTGGTTGATCACGACGTCCAGACGCTTGGATTCCAGAGCGGCCAGAATGCCTGCCCATGGGGTCGCGCTCAGCTTGACCTTAACGCCCAGTTCCTTGGCCAGCGCCTCGGAGAACTCGACTTCGAAACCGGTCAGCTTGCCGTCTTCGCCAACGAAGCTGAACGGTGGGTAAGTGCCTTCCAGGCCGACGTTGAGGGTGCCGTTCTTTTTGATGGTTGCCAGTTGCTCGCCAGCGACGGCTTGGGTCACCAGACCGGTGCCCAGCACCAGGCTGAATGCCGACAGCAGGAAGGTGCGGCGGATTGCAGACATGTTCATGTGAGTCCCCTGTTTTAATTGGAATGTCAGGCAAGCTTCAGACCTGACGAAGCTACTGTGGCACCGCGCTTTTATCCAGCTTTTTCAGTGCTCTGCCGGGTATTGATGCGGTGGTTCGGCGCGATCATAGAAGCAGTCGTTTAGGATTAAAAATAATTAAAAACGAATCGCTTATTTGTTTTATGCATATAGAAATGGTGTGGCGCCTGCCGACCTGTAGGAGCGTGGCTTGTCCCGCGATCTGGCGGGCACCGGCAGCAAATTCAAATATCTCGGTGCGTCAGATGTATCGAGTGGTCTGCAATTGCGACTGCTGCGCAGTCGATCGCGGGACAAGCCACGCTCCTACGGGTGCGTAGTGTGGCTCATTGGCCCGAGAAAACGTCCGGGTACGCAAACAACGCAGGCGCACCGCCGGTGTGCAGAAAGATGATCGGACCGTCGTCGAAGCGCTGCCGACCGATACCGTCCAGCAGACCGGCCATGGCTTTGCCGGTGTAGACCGGATCCAGCAGCAGACCTTCCTGACTCGCCACCAGCTTGATTGCCGACAGCGTGCCTGCGTTGGGCTCACCATAGCGAGGGCCGTAATACTCATCCCACAGCTGGACCTTGAAGGCAGAAGGCATCGGTTCGCCCAGCAGTTCGGCGGTGCGCTCGGCCAGTCCCTGAACCTTGGGTGCCTGGGTTTCTTCCGGGCGAGACACGGTGACGCCAATGACAGGCAATTGCGGCAGGGCTTCTGCCAGCGCCAGGCCCAGGCCGCTGTGCGTCCCGGCGCTGCCGGAGGCCAGCACCACGGCGGCAAATTCGACGCCGCTGTGTTGAATCTGATCGGTGAGTTCGAAGCCGGCACGGACATAGCCCAGCGCACCGATGGGGCTGGATCCGCCAATGGGCACCAGATACGGTTTCTTGCCGCTGTTGCGCAAGCGCGCCGCGAGCGCCTGCAACTGCTCATCAGCGTTGTCCAGGTTCTCGACGAGTTCGACTTTCGCGTCGAACAAGTCCAGCAGCAGCCGGTTTCCGTTGCCCAGGTAATTGCTGTCTTCGGTGGCGATGGGGTTTTCCAGCAAGGCGACGCAACTCAGGCCCAGTTTTGCGGCCAGCGCGGCCGTTTGACGGACATGGTTGGACTGAATCGCGCCCGCCGTGATCAGCGTGTCGGCGCCCTGCGCCAGTGCGTCTGCCGCCAGATATTCCAGCTTGCGCAGTTTATTGCCGCCCATGGCCAGTGGCGTGATGTCGTCGCGCTTCACATAAATGTCGCGTCCCGCCCAGGCTGACAGGCGTTCGAGCTTCTCCAGAGGTGTGGGAGCGCCGAGCAGTTCGAGGCGGTCAAAACGGTCGAGCTGTTGTTTGATCATGGTGATGTCTGTAGGTCTCAAAGTGAGTCGCTGGACTATAGGCAGACGACACCTGCAGGGCAACCTGACGATTTCCTTCAGCCCTTAGGCAAAAGCCTCACTAAAATTGTTATTTTTTTGCTCCAAATGTTTGCCGTACAGTGGCTCAACCTTCGGCCATGTCCAGCCTGACGAGCCGTTGAATTGAGGAGAAACCTGCGTGAGCACTATTCCCGAATTGTCTCCCGAGGCGTGTGCCCAGGGCGTGACCGGCCACTGGCAGTTGCAGCGGATTGTGGGTGAGCTGCGTGCTGCACGTGATGACTGGCGCACTCGCAACGGTCGCGTCAGTGGCGAAAAGGGCGGTCGTGAGTTGCCTTCCCGCGAAGCCCTTCGCGACATTCTCGAAGCGCTGAGTGGCGCGCTGTTTCCGATGCGCCTCGGTCCGGTGGACCTGCGTGAAGAGAGCGAGGACTTCTATGTCGGCCACACGCTGGACGTAGCGCTCAACTCGCTGTTGGCTCAGGCGCGACTGGAATTACGGTACGTCGCTCGTCAGCGTGGCGAGGACGCCAGTTGTGCCGATGTACACGCTGAACGCCTGATTCAGGACTTCGCCAGCGCATTGCCGCAGATTCGCCGCATCCTCGACACCGACGTGTTAGCGGCCTATCACGGCGACCCGGCCGCGCGCAGCGTTGATGAAGTGCTGCTGTGCTACCCGGGGATTCTGGCGGTGATCCATCACCGTCTCGCTCACCATCTGTACAACAACGGCTTGCCGTTGCTGGCGCGGATCAGTTCGGAGCTGGCGCATTCGGCGACCGGCATCGACATCCATCCCGGCGCGAAGATCGGCCCGAGCTTCTTCATTGATCATGGAACCGGTGTGGTCATCGGCGAAACCGCAATCATCGGCGAGCGCGTGCGTATCTATCAGGCCGTGACGCTTGGCGCGAAACGCTTCCCGGCTGACGAAGACGGCCAATTGCAGAAAGGCCACGCGCGTCACCCGATTGTCGAGGATGACGTGGTGATCTATGCCGGCGCGACCATCCTGGGACGCATCATCATCGGCAAGGGCTCGACCATTGGCGGTAACGTCTGGCTGACCCGCGGCGTTCCTCCGGGGAGCAACGTCAACCAGGCGAACCTGCAGCATGATGACGGGAGTCAGAAGTAGGTTTTTGCGTCGTCCGAACTGACGTATCGCGAGCAAGCTCACTCCTACAGGCCCACCGTCGGCCGCAGGATGTGTAAACGGCTCGTTCCCTGTAGGCGTGAGCTTGCTCGCGATACGTCAGTTCGGACGACTAATACGTTTCCGGATGTACCGCTCACCCGCGATCAGGCGCCCTCCCGCAATTTTAATCCGCTTCGCCATCATTTCTCCGGAACCCGCGGAACGAAAGGCTTTGGCAACACGTCCTACCCCCGCGTGAGCGAGCGTCCAGGCACCGGCAATTGGTCCTTTGCCCCCTTTCCGTGTTTTAATTGAACGTTCAATCAAGTTAAACCGGTGGTTCGCTGCCCGCTCGCATCAGGAGGCCTGCCCTTGCCGTATCGAATTTGCATGAATGTTTTTTCCGCCCGAGAGGCGGTATTTGTATGAGTATTCCAAGCGCTCAAAATAGCGCCCCCGTTCGCATGAACGCTCCCGTTTTCTATTTCGCCGCCAGCTTTCTCCTGATCTTTGGTGTTGTCGTCATCAGCTTTCCCCAAGCAGCTGGCGAGTGGCTGCTGGCCGCTCAAAACTGGGCTGCAAACACCGTTGGCTGGTACTACATGCTCGCCATGACGCTGTATCTGCTGTTCGTGGTGGTCACGGCCCTTTCGGGATACGGCAAGATCAAGCTCGGCGCGGATCATGACGAGCCCGAATTCAGCTACCTGTCATGGGCCGGCATGTTGTTCGCGGCCGGGATCAGCATCACGCTGTTCTTTTTCTGCGTCTCCGAACCGCTGACCCACCTCATGCAGCCGCCTCAAGGCGAGGGCGGTACGACTGAATCTGCGCGCCAGGCGATGCAGTTGCTGTTTCTGCACTGGGGCCTGCACGGTTGGGGCGTGTTCGCGTTCGTCGGAATGGCCCTGGCGTACTTCGCGTACCGCCACAATCTGCCGCTCGCGCTGCGTTCGGCGCTGTATCCGCTGATTGGTAAACGCATCAATGGCCCGATTGGTTATGCCGTGGACGGCTTTGGCATCATCGCGACCATCTTCGGTCTGGGTGCCGACATGGGGTTTGGCGTACTGCACCTGAATTCCGGGCTGGACTACCTGTTTGGCGTGCCGCACACCCAGTGGATTCAAGTCGGTCTGATCACGTTGATGATGGGCGCGGCGATTCTGGTTGCGGTCGCCGGCGTCGACAAGGGCGTGCGCGTCATGTCCGACATCAACATGCTGCTGGCCTGCGCGCTGCTCCTGTTCGTGCTGTTCGCCGGGCCGACCCAGCACTTGCTCAATACACTGGTGCAGAACATCGGCGATTACCTCGGCGCGCTGCCATCCAAGAGTTTCGACGTCTATGCGTATAACAGTCCCAGCGACTGGCTGGGTGGCTGGACGGTGTTCTATTGGGCGTGGTGGATTGCCTGGTCGCCCTTCGTCGGGCTGTTCATCGCGCGTATCTCGCGCGGTCGGACCATCCGCGAGTTCGTCTGCGGCGTGCTGCTGATTCCCTTGGGCTTCACGCTGGCCTGGATGTCGATCTTCGGCAACAGCGCCATCGATCAAGTGCTCAACCACGGCATGACCGCGTTAGGGCAGGCGGCCATCGACGACCCGTCCATGGCGCTGTACCTGATGCTGCAGAATTATCCCTGGAGCAAGACCGTCATCGCGGTCACCGTGTTCATCAGCTTTGTGTTCTTCGTGACCTCGGCGGATTCGGGCACTGTCGTGCTGTCCACGCTTTCCGCAAAAGGCGGCAGTCCGGATGAAGACGGTCCGAAGTGGTTGCGGGTGTTCTGGGGCGTGATGACGGCGTTGATTACCAGCGGTCTGCTGTTCTCCGGCAGCATCGATGCGCTGAAGTCGGCGGTGGTGCTGACGTCGTTGCCGTTTTCGCTGATCCTGCTGCTGATGATGTGGGGCCTGCACAAAGCGTTTTACATGGAGTCGCAACGCCAGATCGCGCAGCTGTATTCCCTGGCGCCGGTATCAGGCGCTCGGCGCGGCGGTTGGCGTCAACGTCTGAGTCAGGCGGTGCATTTCCCGTCGCGTGATGAGGTTTACCGGTTCCTGGATCAAACCGTGCGCCCGGCCATCGAGGATGTTACTGCGGTGTTCGTGGAAAAAGGCCTGAGCGTGGTGACCCAGCCTGATCCGGCCAATCACACGGTGGGCCTTGAAATCGGGCATGGCGAAGAGCGGCCGTTCATCTATCAGGTGACCATGCGTGGCTATTTCACGCCGTCCTTCGCCCGGGCGGGGATGGGCTCCAAGCAACTGAACAACCGCCGCTATTACCGTGCCGAGGTTCATCTGAGCGAAGGGAGTCAGGACTACGATCTGGTCGGCTACACCAAGGAGCAGGTCATCAACGACATCCTCGACCAGTACGAACGGCACATGCAGTTCTTGCATCTTGTGCGTTAGCGATCAAGCTCACGTCTACAGCGCGGTGTTTCCCTGCAGATGCGCGTGCAGCAAACGCAACGCCGGGGTATCCAGGGCCTGCGCCGCGTAACACAGCCCGACCCGGCGATTGAGATTGGGGGCCTTCGCTGTTCGGGTGGTGACGCCTGAATGGTGACTGGCCATGGACTCAGGCAGCATCGCCAATCCCGCGCCCGCTGCCACCAGCCGCAGCGCCAGCGTGAACGTGCCGGCTGTCGCGGCCACGGAGGCGGAGCTGCGGTTGTACAGTTCCATCAGGCGCTGATGGGAAGGATGAGAGGGACAGGTGATCCATTGAACGTTGGCAAGGTCGGCCTCATCCAGTGCGGGCTGCTGTGCCAGTGGATGCTGGGCTGGGATCGCCAGCACAAACGGCTCCTCCCATAGCGGCAGAAACAGTTCGTCCTCGCAGCAATCCTCTTCCACCGAGAGCCGCGCATCGCCGCTGCACCCGTCCTGCAACGTGAGCAACAGATTCGGGACGACCTGATAAGCCAACGCCAGAAAAGCTTCGAGGTGGCTGGAGGCGATGTCACCTTCGACGCCGATGTCGAGTGCCAACCGATCGTTGCGTTGCCGAAACTGATTGCTCAGCGCATGGGCTTCGGCCAGCAATCGCCGAGCCTGTGGATAAAGCGTGCGTGCGTCATCCGTCACGTCCACTCCGCGGGGCAAGCGCTGGAACAACGTCGTGCCCAGTGCCTCTTCGAGCTGGCGAATGGTGACCGAAAGCGTCGGCTGGCTGGTGAACAGACGCTGCGCCGCCGAGGTGATATTGCGCTCTTCAAAGACCGCGATGAACGCACTGAGTTGACGAATATCCATATCAGAAACCGATACCAGCGAGAGGAAATAAGCATTTTTCGGCAGCTGCCGAGGCTGAATATACTCGCTTTAACGCTTTGCTATCGGTTCTCTGTATTCCTGCCCATCAGGCTTGGGAAAATCGCCCGTAGGCCTTGAACCGATTCAGCTGTAGAACATCCGAAAGAGAGACCTGAGCCGTAACGGGCCACTCATCATTCAGACAAGAAAGAGAGGATTGAATGACGTATATCGCTGCTCAAAACCGCTATGAACGCGTCCCGTATCGTCGAGTAGGCCGCAGCGGCCTGGTGTTGCCTGCCTTGTCGATGGGCCTGTGGCACAACTTCGGCGACAGCACCCCCATGGACACTCAGCGTGCCATGCTGCGGACCGCATTCGATCTGGGCATCAACCACTTTGACCTCGCCAACAACTACGGCCCGCCGTACGGCAGCGCTGAAATCAACTTCGGCCGCCTCCTGCGCGAAGACTTCAAGCAATACCGCGACGAGCTGATCATCTCCACCAAAGCCGGTTGGGACATGTGGCCGGGCCCTTACGGTCAGGGCGGTGGTTCACGCAAGTACGTGCTGGCGAGCCTCGACCAGAGCCTGCAACGCATGGGCCTGGATTATGTGGATATCTTTTATTCACACCGCTTCGACCCGGACACCCCGCTGGAAGAAACCGCTGGCGCGTTGGCGACCGCGGTACAGCAGGGCAAGGCGCTGTACATCGGTATCTCTTCATACTCGGGCGCAAAAACCCGCGAGATCGCCGGTTTGCTGAAAGAGTGGAAAGTCCCTCTGCTGATTCACCAGCCCGCCTACAACCTGCTCAATCGCTGGGTTGAAAAGGACCTGCTGGACACGACCGAAGAGCTGGGCTCCGGCGTTATCGCCTTCACGGCGCTGGCGCAGGGTTTGCTGTCGGACAAATACCTGAACGGCATTCCGAAGGATGCGCGGGTCAACCGTCCGGGCGGCGGTTCGTTGCAGGCGTCGCACCTGTCCGAGCAGAACATCGAGCACGTCCGCGCGCTGAACGAGATCGCTAAACGCCGCGGTCAGAGCCTGGCGCAGATGGCCTTGGCCTGGACACTGCGCGATCCGCGTGTCACCTCAGCGCTGATCGGTGCAAGCCGCCCTGAGCAGATCATCGAAAACGTCGGCGCCCTGGACAACCTTGAGTTCAGTCAGGAAGAGCTGGCGGAGATTGATCGATTCGCGGTGGAAGGCGGGATCAATCTGTGGGAGAAGCCGTCCTCGGCTGAGTAACGGTACCGAGGAGGATACAAACCAGGCGCGCCCCTACAGATAAAGGGGCGCGCGTTGGAGTCTCTTAGCCCTCATCCCCTTCGTCGTCATCCCCACCATCAACCTTCATGCCCAATTCCTTGATCTTGCGGGTCAAGGTGTTGCGGCCCCAGCCCAGCAGCACGGCGGCGTCGCGACGACGGCCCGCGGTATGCTTCAGGGCGGTTTCGATCATGATGCGTTCGAAGGTCGGCACCGCGCTGTCCAGCAGGCTGGATTGACCGCGTGCCAGTGCCTGGTCCGCCCATTGACGCAGGGCTTGTTCCCAGTTGGTGACCGGTGCTGCGTCCTGCGGCAGGCTCAGCAGCTCTGGCGGCAGATCGCTGATGTGCACTTCACGGCCCGAGGCCATGACGGTGATCCAGCGGCAGGTGTTTTCCAGCTGGCGTACGTTGCCCGGCCACGGAAGGTGCTTGAGGTATTCCTCGGTCTCGGCTTTCAGCAGCTTTGGTTCGACCGCGAGCTCTTGCGCGGCGCGGCTGAGGAAATGCCTTGCGAGCGTCGGGATATCTTCACGACGATCGGACATGCGCGGAATGTGGATGCGAATCACGTTCAGGCGGTGGAACAAGTCCTCACGGAATTTGCCGGCCTGAACCAGGGTTTCCAGATTCTGGTGAGTGGCGGCAATGATCCGTACATCGACCTTGACCGGCGTGTGACCACCGACCCGATAGAACTCGCCGTCTGCCAGTACACGCAGCAGGCGTGTCTGTGTGTCGGCCGGCATGTCGCCGATTTCGTCGAGAAACAAGGTGCCGCCGTCCGCCTGCTCGAAACGTCCGCGACGCAGGTTCGCTGCACCGGTGAACGCGCCTTTTTCATGGCCGAACAGTTCCGATTCCATCAAATCCTTCGGGATCGCCGCCATGTTCAGCGCAATGAAGGGCGAGGCCGAGCGCGGGCTGTGGCGGTGCAGGGCGTGAGCGACCAGTTCCTTACCGGTCCCGGACTCACCGTTGATCAACACCGTGATATTGGAGTGACTCAAGCGACCGATGGCGCGAAACACTTCCTGCATTGCCGGCGCTTCGCCGATGATTTCAGGGGTGCGGGTCAGGGTAGGCGCGACGTCCATGCCCTGTTGTTCCTGAGCGTGCTGATTGGCACGCTTGACCAGCGAAACCGCTTCGTCGACGTCGAACGGCTTGGGCAGGTACTCGAAGGCGCCGCCTTGATACGAGGCCACGGCACTGTCCAGGTCCGAGTGCGCAGTCATGATGATGACCGGCAGGCGTGGATGCTGTTCGCGAATGCGCGCCAACAGGTCCAGGCCACTGGCGCCCGGCATGCGAATGTCGGAAATGATCACGTCCGGTTGCTGACGGGCCAGGCGGCTCATCACGCCATCGGCACTGTCGAAGCTCTGTGTGGTCATGCCTTCTTGCTGCAAGGCCTTTTCCAGTACCCAGCGGATGGAACGGTCGTCATCGACGATCCAGACAGTTTCACTACGGCTCATGTCGAAGCTGCTCCTTGTTCCAGCGGCAAGAAGATCGAGAAAGTTGTGTGGCCAGGATGGCTGTCACACTCGATCAGCCCCTGGTGCTGACTGATGATGTTCTGGGTGATGGCAAGGCCCAGCCCGGTACCGTCCGGACGGCCACTGACCATTGGGTAGAAAATGGTTTCTTGAAGTTCCGGCGGGATGCCTGGACCGTTGTCGATGATTTCGATTTTGCTGACCAGCCGATGCCGCACGTGACCTATCGTGAACTGGCGCATGGCGCGAGTTCGCAGGCTGATCCGGCCAAGAAGCAACTCGTTCTGCCCGCTGATGGCCTGCATGGCGTTGCGCACAATGTTGAGCACTGCCTGAACCATTTGATCCCGATCGATCAACACGTCCGGGATGCTCGGATCGTAATCGCGCACCAATGTGATGCAGCCCTGACTCTCGGCTTCAACCAGGCTGCAGACGCGTTCCAGCACTTCATGAACGTTGGTCATGGCCAACGAGGGCAGCTTGTTCGAGCCCAGCATCCTGTCCACCAGATTACGCAGGCGATCGGCTTCCTCGATGATGACGTTGGTGTAGTCCTTGAGGCTCTCTTCCGGCAGTTCGCGCGCCAGCAGCTGTGCGGCGCCGCGAATCCCGCCAAGCGGATTCTTTATTTCATGGGCCAGGCCACGCACCAGCATTTTGGTGGTTTCCTGCTTCGACAGCTGAGCCTCTTCCTTGGTGATGCGCAGCAGGCGATCCCGTGGATGGACTTCCAGCAGCAACATGGTTTCGCCTTGCGACAGAATCGGCGTCACCGCGTAATCGACCGTCAGTGTCTGTCCGGTCAGCGCGGTCAGCATGGCTTCACGCTTGGTGAACGGATGCGCCTGCTCCACCGCCTGACGAAGCGAACTGAGGGCTTCGGCGGACTCGGTGAACAGCTCACTGATGAATTGCCCGTGGCTGCGCTGACCACTGATCGCCAGCAGCATTTCAGCTGCAGGATTCATGTACTCCAGGCGCAAGTCAGAGTTGAGCAGAATCGTGGCAGTGGTCAGGTTGTCGAGTAACAGTCGGTGCAACGTATCGCTGATAGTCATGAATCTCGTTGACCTCTTTTGGCACATTACACGTGGGAGGGCCCAAACGTGCAGGCTCTGGTTGGTCTTCGCCAGCGTTGGAAAGCCTGTTGTTACGGCTTGCCGATGCTTATTTGATAGAAAATGCAAAAACCAAACCAAGGCTCCGAAAAGAAGCGCCGATCGATTCATGTCGGGCGTTTTTTGGACAGTCAGCCCGAAGAGTGAGCAGTGGCAGACGATTCGTGAACCAAAATGGGCTTTTAAACGGCGCGCTCGTTCAGGTTGTGCACCATTGTGGAGCTTAGCCGCTCAGGACTGTGTTATCAGAAAAAAGGCAGGAAGCTGCTCTTCTCTTCAGGCGGCTTGTCTTTGATCGGGCATTCGGGGCGCGCGCCGTAATCTTCGGTCTTGCAGGGTTGAGCGAGGCGCTTTTGCGCGAGGGATATCCGCAGCATGTGGAACGGCTGATTGGGCGTCCGTTCCGCCACTCTGCCGAACTCGTCAACGATCTCGACCGACAGTTGATGCGTACCGCGATCAATGTTGGTCAGTGGAAACACCGGGCTGCGAGTGGCTTCGCCGTACACCTTGCTGTCCAGCAACAGGCGATAGGTGTGGCCGGGTTGCAGCTCGGGGTCGTTGGTGACGGTCACGATAAGGTTGCCTTGTATATCGCGAATCGTGCTGTCCGGCTCCGGCGCCAGAATGCGCAGCAACTGATACCGAAACAAAGGGCCGGGCTTGGTCTTCGCGCTGGATGCCTGACTGGGTTTCTTCGGTGCGGCCTTGATCTGGTTGCTCGGGGCGATGTCGACCTTTTTGGCATTGCGTCGCGGTTGATCGGTGAATACCCGATTACCTTCCGCGTCGATGTAGGTGTACACCTCGGCAACCGCCGAGTGACCGATGAGCATCAACAGGCAAACAAGCGCGCATTGCAGCCAGGTGGTTTTAAGGTTTACCGACATGGACTCGCTGCACTGTGAGGGTGATGGTCTGGCTTTGCTGGATCAACTGGGCGCCCTGCAGGACCTGTACGGCAAGGCTGTGCTCGCCACGATCGAGCTCCATCACTTGCAGGCGCGGGATATTGGTGGGCTGGCCGTAAGGTCTGCCATCGATTACCAATTGCAGCAGATGCCCCGACTGCAGGCGTGGCTGTATTGCCACGCCGACCGTAAAGCTGCCGTTGTTGGCGCGCAACGCTTCGCCATCCGGCAGGTCGGTCAGTTCCAGCACGGTGTAGGCCGCTGTGTTTTGCTGTGCCTGGCTCTGGTTTTGTGGCGCACTCGTGGTGGCGGGCGCCGGTGCAACGGTCGGTACGCTATTGAGCGGTGGCAACTCGACCGTCTCGGCCCGGGTTCCGTTGGGCGGCTGGTTGCTGTAGGCCGTGTTGCCGTTGGCGTCGGTGTACTTGTAGATCTGCGCGGCAGCGGGCAGTGCAAGCACCAGCAGCAGAAGGGCGAGACATTGACGCATGAACACTCCAGGGCAGCGATCAGGACAACCAGCAATGGTGTCGCGCTAAATGCATCGCGCGGCACGGGGCAGCATAGAGGAATACTGATCGACGGTGTCATTTGAGAAGCGGACCTGCGCGTCCGCTCACTGCAGCGCCGTTGTCCGGCAGAGATCGCCCGTCGCTCGTTGCAGGGCGGTCACTATCACGGGATCACCTGTCTGTCGCTGGATCTGCGACTGCACCCAGCCTGAACATCGGGTATCGCTGCGATAAGGCTGAAACGCCGAGTAACTCTGCATCAGCACTGGCAGCAGCGTATCCAGCCGACCCCGAATGCCGTCGGTCAAGCTGACATCGGGTTTCTCCGGGGAGTGGCCGGTTTCGCGCCATTGTTCGATGCGCGCGTATTGCACCATCTTGTTGGCCTCCATCTGCGCCGTCATGAATTCGCGTACGTCGTCGCCCGTCAGCTTGAATTCGCCGGCCCGTGATTCGGCGTTCTGGATCACCTGACGCTCACGCTCACTGTCTTGCACCGGCTTGCCGCTGTGCCATTTGCTGCGCGCCACGTCATTGGCAATTTCCAGCCTCAGCTCCATGGCCGCAATCAGTGGCTGAAGTTGCGCGGGAGGCTGCTGGGCGGGGGCGGCGTGAAGGCCGCCTGAGACCAGGCCGCAGGTTAAGGCAACGAGTTGGAGCTGTTTAAGCATTGTTATGCACTCACGGATGACCGAACGATCACTATTTATCACGTTGGCTGGACGAGAGCTGCATTCCCGGGGTGCCCGCATAAAAGACAACGAGCTCCACCGCAGTATTCCCCGTTAAGCCTCGGTGCTGCCGGTTGACCATTTCAGGCAGCACATCGCCCGGCTTGAGCAAAGTCGACTGACCTCCTTCCCGGGTTTCCACCGTGAGGTGGCCGGACACGACGTAGGCCGCATTGGGCATTGGGTGTTCGTGCCATTTGAGGGCGGTGTTGGCGGGGATTTTGATATTCACAACCGTCAGCTCAGGCTTGCCGGCAGGGTAGGCGTCATAAGGCACGCCATCCCAGGAGCTTGAGCTTTTCAGCAGCACGGTTGATTGCACGCCCGAGGCGCCAGAAGTACTGGACGTCTGAGCGGTGACGCATCCGCCGAGGGTGATCATCGCCAGGAGCAGGCAGGCAGAACCAGGTTTGAACATGAACGAAATCCTTGTGCTGTAGAAGAGCAGAGACACAAGGTTGCCGGAAGCGGTTTTTCCATCTGCGGTACATATTTATAGCCAACGCATTGCGCAATAAAAAAGGCCTCCCGAAGGAGGCCTTTCATTCACGCAGCCAGCGGCTGGCGCGACTGGATCAGCAGCTGTAGTACAGCTCGTATTCCAGTGGGTGTACGAAGGTACGTACCTTGATTTCTTCTTCCGATTTCAGCGCGATGTAAGCGTCGATGAAGTCGTCGCTGAACACGCCGCCTTTGGTCAGGAACGCACGGCCCTTGTCCAGTTCTTCCAGCGCTTCTTTCAGGCTGCCGCAAACTTGTGGGATCTCTGCAGCCTCTTCAGGTGGCAGGTCGTACAGGTTTTTGTCAGCTGCATCGCCAGGGTGGATCTTGTTCTGGATACCGTCCAGGCCAGCCATCAACAGGGCTGCGAAAGCCAGGTATGGGTTAGCCGATGGATCCGGGAAACGTGCTTCGATACGACGGCCGCGTGGGCTGGAGACGTAAGGAATACGGATCGAAGCGGAACGGTTGCGAGCCGAGTAGGCCAGCATGACCGGAGCTTCGAAACCTGGGACCAGACGCTTGTAGGAGTTGGTCGACGGGTTGGTGAAGCCGTTCAGCGCCTTACCGTGCTTGATGATACCGCCGATGAAGTACAGGGCGGTGTCGGACAGGCCGGCATAGCCTTCGCCCGCGAAGGTGTTCTTGCCATCTTTGGCGATGGACATGTGGACGTGCATACCCGAACCGTTGTCGCCGTACAGAGGCTTAGGCATGAAGGTAGCGGTGCGGCCGTAAGCGTCGGCAACGTTGTGTACAACGTACTTCAGGGTCTGAACTTCGTCAGCCTTCTTGACCAGCGTGTTGAATTTCACGCCGATTTCGTTCTGGCCAGCGGTTGCCACTTCGTGGTGGTGAACTTCGACGACCTGGCCCATTTCTTCCAGGGCGTTGCACATTGCGGTGCGGATTTCGTGGTCGTGGTCGAACGGTGGAACCGGGAAGTAGCCGCCTTTGATACCAGGACGGTGGCCCTTGTTGCCGCCTTCGATGTCAGCGTCGGACATCCAGGAGCCTTGTTCGGAGAAGATCTTGAACATGGAACCGGAGATGTCGGATTTGAACTTCACTTCGTCGAAGATGAAGAATTCTGGCTCTGGACCGGCGAATACAGTGTCACCGATACCGGTGGACTTCAGGTATTCCTCGGCGCGGTGAGCGATAGCGCGTGGGTCGCGGTCGTAACCTTGCATGGTCGAAGGTTCGATGATGTCGCACACCAGGATCAGGGTAGGCTCTTCGGTGAACGGGTCCAGAACGGCGGTTTCGTCGTCCGGCAGCAGGATCATGTCGGAGGCTTCGATGCCTTTCCAGCCAGAGATGGAGGAACCGTCGAACATTTTGCCGACTTCGAAGAAATCGTCTTCCAGCGCATCGCGAGCTGGCATGGTCACGTGGTGCTGAGTGCCTTTGGTGTCCGTGAAGCGCAGATCAATCCACTTAACGTCATGATCTTTGATGAGTTGAACCGACTTCGACATGTTGTCCTCCGGGGTGGATTAGGGCTGAGTAGTGGTGGGCCCTTTAATTTGGGTGATGCCGGGCGCGATAGTCGGCCAAGGCAACCTGCCTCACAAGGGAGCAATTTGCATGCCAGTGCCCTGTGTTGGGTTTTCCGCGGAAAACAACCGGTTTTAGGGCGTAAAACGTCGCAATTGTGAAAAGCGGCGCACCTTAACGGTGCGTCAGGATTGTATACAGTCACTTTTTGGTGCGCTGATGATCGGCTATACGATAACTGGTTAAACCTTGAGCAATTTCCGCTATAATCCGCGCCCCCCTTTTTCGACCGGCACCTCGCGCGCTGTTTTCATGAAACTAATCGTCAAAGTTTTCCCGGAAATCACTATCAAAAGCCGGCCTGTACGCAAGCGCTTCATCAAGCAGCTGGCCAAAAACATCCGTACCGTGCTCCGTGATCTGGATCCGGCGCTGGTGGTGGATGGCGTGTGGGACAACCTTGAGGTCGAAACGAAGGTCGAGGATGCGAAGGTCCTGCACGAGATGACCGAGCGTCTGAGCTGCATGCCCGGCATCGCCCATTTCCTGCAGGTCGATCAGTACCCGCTAGGCGACATGGATGACATCTATGAGAAGTGCAAGCTGCACTTCGGTGATGCCCTGCCTGGCAAGATTTTCTCGGTGCGCTGCAAGCGTGCCGGTCATCACGACTTCAGCTCCATGGACGTCGAGAAATACGTGGGCAGCAAACTGCGTCGCGAATGCGGTGCGGCCGGAATCTCCCTGAAAGCGCCTGAAGTTGAAGTGCGCATCGAGATTCGCGACAAACGGTTATTCGTGATTCACAGCCAGCACAACAGCATCGGCGGTTATCCGCTGGGCTCGCTGGAGCAGACGCTGGTGTTGATGTCGGGTGGTTTCGATTCCACCGTCGCGGCGTATCAGGTGATGCGCCGTGGCCTGATGAGCCATTTCTGCTTCTTCAATCTGGGCGGCAGGGCCCATGAACTGGGCGTGATGGAAGTCGCGCACTTTATCTGGAAGAAGTACGGCAGCTCGCAACGGGTCCTGTTCATCAGCGTACCGTTCGAGGAAGTTCTGGGAGAAATTCTCGGAAAAGTCGATAACAGTCATATGGGCGTAGTATTGAAGCGTATGATGTTGCGCGCTGCGACCAATATCGCCGACAGGCTGGAAATCGACGCGCTGGTGACCGGCGAAGCGATTTCGCAGGTGTCCAGTCAGACACTGCCTAACCTGTCGGTCATCGATTGCGTGACGGAGAAGCTGGTTCTGCGCCCGCTGATCGCCAGTCACAAGCAGGACATCATTGACCTGGCCGACGAGATCGGCACCGGCGATTTTGCCCGGCACATGCCTGAATACTGCGGTGTGATCTCGGTCAATCCAAAGACCGCGGCCAAACGGAACCGCGTCGAGCATGAAGAAAAAGAATTCGACATGGCGGTACTCGAGCGTGCGCTCGAAAACGCCCGTCTGGTGCCCATCGATCGCGTGATCGAGGAATTGGGCCAGGACGTTCAGGTCGAAGAAGTCAGTCAGGCTCTGGCCGGACAGGTTGTCATCGACATCCGTCACCCGGATGAAGCCGAAGACCGTCCGCTGGAACTGTCGGGCGTTGAAGTACAAACGCTGCCGTTCTTTGCACTGAACAGCCGTTTCAAGGAACTGGATCACACGCGCCAGTACCTGCTGTATTGCGACAAAGGCGTCATGAGTCGCCTGCATGCTCATCATTTGCTCAGTGAGGGACATGCCAATGTGCGCGTTTATCGACCGAGCTAAGTGCCCGGGGCTGTTTGCCTGTGGCTTGCGTCACCGGCCCCCCGACACCAGTCGTCAGCCGTAACGGCTTTAGCCGGCTCTACTGTTCATAGCTGCCTACACTAAGCAGCTGACCGAATCCTCTGATCGAGATACACAAGTGATCGAAAATCTACGCAACATCGCCATCATTGCTCACGTTGACCACGGTAAAACCACCCTCGTCGACAAGCTTTTGCGCCAGTCCGGCACCCTTGAGCGCAACGAGCTCAACGACGAACGCGTGATGGACTCCAACGACCAGGAAAAAGAGCGCGGTATTACCATTCTCGCGAAGAACACCGCGATCAACTGGAATGGCTACCACATCAACATCGTTGACACCCCGGGCCACGCCGACTTCGGTGGTGAAGTAGAGCGCGTGATGTCGATGGTTGACTCCGTTCTGCTGCTGGTCGACGCTCAAGACGGCCCTATGCCGCAAACCCGTTTCGTGACCAAGAAAGCGTTCGAAGCCGGCCTGCGTCCAATCGTGGTCATCAACAAGGTTGACCGTCCGGGCGCGCGTCCTGATTGGGTTCTGGACCAGATCTTCGATCTGTTCGACAACCTGGGCGCTACCGAAGAGCAACTGGACTTCCAGGTCGTCTACGCCTCGGCCATCAACGGCATCGCAGGTCTGGACCACAACGAAATGGCCGAAGACATGACCCCGCTGTACCAAGCGGTCGTCGATCACGTGCCTGCGCCGAAAGTTGACCGTGACGGTCCTTTCCAGATGCAGATTTCGGCACTGGACTACAACAGCTTCCTGGGCGTCATCGGTGTTGGCCGTATCGCTCGCGGTCGCGTCAAGCCGAACACCCCGGTTGTGGCGATCAGCGCTGACGGCAAGCGTCGCAACGGTCGTATCCTCAAGCTGATGGGTCACCACGGTCTGCACCGCATCGACGTCGAAGAAGCAGCTGCCGGCGACATCGTCTGCATCAGCGGCTTCGAAGAGCTGTTCATCTCCGACACCCTGTGCGACCCGACTGTCGTTGAAGCGATGAAGCCGCTGACCGTTGACGAGCCAACCGTTTCCATGACCTTCCAGGTCAACGACTCGCCATTCTGCGGTAAAGAAGGCAAGTTCGTGACGTCCCGTAACATCAAGGACCGTCTGGACAAAGAGCTGCTGTACAACGTTGCACTGCGCGTTGAAGAAGGCGACACCGCTGACAAGTTCAAGGTTTCCGGCCGTGGTGAGCTGCACCTCTC
>Ga0213828_1000138_pt1 | contig 89115 bp, 73 predicted proteins | sample MC6MC0897MG_FD_180664 | JGI IMG/M metagenome (GOLD analysis project Ga0213828, IMG submission 180664) | Enriched soil aggregate microbial communities from Iowa State University, Ames, United States - MC6-MC0897-MG | ecosystem: Environmental > Terrestrial > Soil > Unclassified | place: USA: Iowa...
GGCCTGGTTCACCTGTCCGACATCTCCTGGAACGAAGTGGGCGAAGAAGCCGTACGTCGCTTCAAGAAGGGCGACGAGCTCGACACCGTGATCCTGTCTGTTGATCCAGAGCGTGAGCGCATCTCGCTGGGTATCAAGCAGCTGGAAAGCGATCCGTTCTCCGAGTACGTCACTGTCAATGACAAAGGCGCTATCGTTCGCGGTACCGTTAAAGAAGTTGACGCCAAAGGCGCCATCATCACTCTGGCCGACGACATCGAAGCTACTCTGAAAGCCTCCGAAATCAGCCGTGACCGCGTTGAAGACGCGCGTAACGTTCTGAAAGAAGGCGAAGAGATCGAAGCCAAGATCATCAGCGTTGACCGCAAGAGCCGCGTGATCAGCTTGTCCATCAAGTCGAAAGACGTTGAAGACGAGAAAGAAGCGATTCAGAGCCTGCGTAGCAAGCCTGAAACCGCAGAAAACACAGGTCCGACCACTCTGGGCGACCTGCTGCGTGCTCAAATGGAAAAACAGAACTGAGTTCTGTCTGACCATTGAAAAGGGCGACTTCGGTCGCCCTTTTTTGTGGGCGCGGGTTTTTCAAGGGCGTTGTCCCACGCCTAGCGCGCAGGCTGTGAGGAGCGCGCTTGCCCGCGATTTCGTCGTTTCCGTCGATCTATCTGTGTCTGACACAACCCAATCGCGACCAGCACGCTCTTAATGTTGCTGAGGTTCACGATTGCGCAATCTCTCCAGGCCCCGATTCGCAAGGGCTTCGCGACGTAATGGCCTGTTGCCTGGAATCCGTGTTCACATAACTCGAAACATGGGCTGTTCAAATTCGCTTGGTCATGCTAAAACCTTCAAAGCGCTTTACCTAGCTGCTTGAAAAAGAAGGGAAAAATATGACGAAGTCGGAGTTGATCGAACGAATTGTCACCCATCAAGGACTGCTCTCATCCAAAGATGTGGAGCTGGCCATCAAGACCATGCTTGAGCAGATGTCGCAATGTCTTGCCACAGGCGACCGTATCGAAATACGGGGCTTTGGCAGCTTTTCCTTGCACTATCGCGCGCCTCGCGTAGGCCGCAACCCAAAAACCGGGCAGTCCGTCAGCCTTGACGGAAAATTTGTCCCCCACTTCAAACCCGGAAAAGAGTTGCGTGATCGGGTGAACGAAGAGGAGGAGCACGAGCTCCAATAGCCGTTAAAGGAGTACTCGATGCGCAATATCAAACGCCTGATTTTTTTTGTGGTCGTCCTGCTGATCGTGGCGACGACGGTCGTGTTCGTCCTGGAAAACCAGCAGTCCGTTGCGCTGGTGTTCTTTGGTTGGTCGGCACCTGAGATGTCAATCGCTGTGCCGGTCATCCTGGCGTTGCTGGTGGGTATGGTGATCGGGCCAGTCCTGTTTTCAATTGCCCGATTGCGTAAAAGAAACAAGCCGTCTCGCATGGCCTGAAGGCTGGCGGCACCCCACTGATGTTTTTCATCGTGTGCCTGTTTCTCAGGCCACGCTGCGGCACCGACGGCCTCTGTCTGGCGTGGCGCTTCTCTTTATTCGATCCAATGTCGAAACCTGTTCCCAAGTGTTTCCGAAAAATCCCGCAAAACCTTATCGGCTGAACCTGGCGCTCAGTGCGACTAAGCTGCGCGACTTTTAGTGCGCGGATCGAAAGGGAGTTTCATGAATTATCCAGACATCATCCATCAGGGTGCGGGCCAGGGTGTCACCGGCTCGTGTCATCAATTGCAGATGGATCCCGAGCACGGCCTGCTGATTGACTGCGGGTTGTTTCAGGGGCGCGATGCTGATCTCAAGGAACGATTAGGCGAATCTGCCTCGGCAATCGACTTCTCCCTGGCAACGATCAAGATGCTGATCGTGACGCACGTACACGCGGACCATGTCGGGCGTATTCCCCAACTGCTCGCAGCGGGCTTCAAAGGTCCAATCCTCTGTAGTGGACCTTCCGCCAAGCTGCTGCCATTAGTGCTGGAAGATGCGTTCAGGCTTGAGCATGGTCGTGACGAGCGTCAGATTGAACGCTATCTCACTCAGGTGATGGAGCGCGTCATTGCCGTGCCATTCGATACCTGGTTCAACGTGGTGAGTACGCCCGCACTCCAGGGTCGAATCCGCTTACAGCGCGCTGGCCATATCCTTGGGTCGGCTTATGTCGAGGTAGACGTCGAATATCCGTTGGAACAGCGCAGTAAGCGCGTGGTGTTTTCCGGTGATCTCGGCGCCTCCCATACCCCGATCCTTCCCAGTCCGAAATCGCCGGAGCGGGCGGACGTGTTGGTGCTGGAGAGCACGTACGGTGATCGTTTGCACGAGGATCGAGCCACCCGACAAGCACGACTTGAAGCCGTCATCGACAGAGCGTTGGCCGATCACGGCACGGTGCTGATCCCCGCCTTCAGCCTGGGGCGAACTCAGGAACTGCTGTATGAAATCGAAGACATCCTTCACCGCAGGTCGCTGTCGCGTTCAGTCGAAGGCAGCGACGCTACGGATGCCTCGCTGCCGGTGAACTGGCCACAGTTGCCCGTCATTCTTGATTCGCCTCTGGCCAGCCGGCTGACTCAGGTTTACCAGTCCTTCGATGAGATCTGGGACGACGACGCCCGTGCCCGACAAGAAAGCGGGCGCCAGCCACTGCGCTTTGAGCAGTTGATCACCATCGACACAGCCACCCAACACCATCAAACCGTCAACTATCTCGCCAGCACCGGACGTCCGGCGATCGTCATTGCCGGGCACGGCATGTGCGCAGGCGGGCGCATCGTCAATTATCTGAAAGCCATGCTGGGCGATCCGCGTCACAACGTGGTGTTCGTCGGCTACCAGGCGAAAGGCACTCCCGGCGCCGCGATTCAGCAGCATGGTCCGAAGGGCGGTTACGTCGAGCTGGACCGTGAACGCTATGAGATCAAGGCAGGCATCGAGACGATCGGAGGGTATTCGGCGCATGCGGATCAGCGAGGGCTGGTCGAATTTGTAACGGGGATGCCGGTGTGGCCGTCCGAGATCAAGCTGGTGCATGGTGAGCCGTCCGCCAAGAGGCGGCTCAGGCTGATGCTGGAAGCAAAGCAGCGTAGCCTGACGCTGGCTTGAACAACACGACCCATAGACTACCTTTTGCGTTGGCTTGGTTATGAGCCGTATGCGTTTATTCAGATTCATGAGGCGTTGGACGATGAAGCCGCAGCAGGCGTCTAAAGATAATTATGTTTCCTTATATAACTAATCTTCTTTTTTACTGCCTAACCCTCGCCTCAAGCTGTTATGCGCGAGGGTAGCGTGCAGTCCGCGCGCCGGGCTGCTTCATACTGAACAGAGGAACCTTCGGGTTTTTTCGTCGCATAGGTTTTTTACACATGAATCCCGACTATCCCGTTATTCAGACCCGTTGCTTCAAAGCCTACGATATTCGTGGTCAGGTCCCTAACGACCTGGACGCTGATATCGCCTATCGGATTGGGCGCTCCATGGTGGTGGAACTGGGTGCCAAAAATATCGTAGTCGGCAGGGACATGCGTCTCGAAAGCCCAGCCCTGGCTCAGGCACTGATGAGCGGTATCCTTGAAGCGGGTGCCGATGTGATCGACATCGGGCTTTGTGGAACCGAAGAGGTCTACTTTGCAACCAGTCACTACGCCGCAGATGGCGGAGTGATGGTAACGGCTAGCCATAATCCGAAAGGCTACAACGGCATGAAGCTGGTCCAGCGCGAGTCTCGTCCGATCAGTGGCGACACCGGCCTGGATGCCATCCGGCAACGGGTCGATGCCGGTGATTTCGGTGATGTTGCGCCACAATGTGGCAGCACGACGTCCGCTCCAGATAAATCCGCTTATATCAAACACCTCCTGGGTTATGTAGAAGGCGCAGAGCTGCGCCCCTTGAAAATTCTGGCTGATCCCGGCAACGGCGCGGTAGGGCCTGCGCTGGAAGCGATCAGAACGCATCTTCCATTCGACTGGGTCATCATCAACGGGGAGCCGGATGGCAACTTCCCCAACGGGGTGCCCAACCCACTCCTTCCAGAGAACCGGAGTATCACCCGCGACGCCTTGCTCAAGCACGGTTGTGACCTGGGGCTGGCGTGGGATGGCGATTTTGACCGTTGCTTCTTCTTCGATGAGCAAGGCCGTTTTGTCGAAGGTTATTACCTCGTAGGGCTGCTGGCGGAGATGTTGCTCAAGCAACACCCAGGCTCAAAGATCATTCACGACCCGCGCCTGACCTGGAACACGATTGACCAGGTTCAGTTGGCAGGGGGGACACCGGTGTTGTGCAAGACCGGCCATGCATTCATCAAAGAGCGCATGCGCAAGGAAGATGCAGTGTATGGCGGCGAAATGAGCGCCCACCATTATTTCCGCGATTTCGCCTATTGCGACAGCGGCATGATTCCATGGCTTCTGGTCACTGCGCTGATGTCCGTCTCCGGGAAGTCTTTTTCCCAGCTGGTTGATGAGCGCATGGCGGCGTACCCTTGCAGTGGAGAAATCAACTACAAGGTCGATGACGTCAAGACCCTACTGAACAAGGTGCTGGAGCACTATTCTCCATTGTGCTCGAACATCGATAAAACGGATGGCATCAGTCTTGAATTTGCTGACTGGCGGTTCAATCTGCGGGGTTCGAACACAGAGCCTCTGTTGCGGTTGAACGTGGAAAGTCGTCGCGATCCGCACTTGGTGGACGCCAAGGTCAAGGAGATCGAGGCGCTGTTGAAAGCGTCCTGATTCATCGCCTGTCGCCTTTGGTCAACACCGGAGGCGACAGGCACTTCGTTGGGTAAACCCTCCAGGGCAGCGTTGTTTTGAGGCCCGTCCGTGGTATCTTTCGCGCGTTTTTCCCGCCCTTCGCCAACGCTCTAAGCAAACTCCGCGGGGCAAGCGGCGCGAACTCATTTCTGTTGGTCACTCCTGTCTTCCGAATATCATGGATATCAGGGCACTGACCTGCGGCCGGCCTTTTTACAGCAGGACAACAATGAATCATTGGTGGTTGGCAATTGCCGTTATCGGAATCTCTTATTTGCTGACTTACTGTCTGCGGCGGTATGCCTTGCATAAGAGTTTGCTTGATATCCCCAATGGCCGAAGCTCACACACAGTCCCTACGCCACGTGGAGGTGGGGTCGCGATTGTAATGAGTTACCTGGCTGCGTTGGTGTATGTCTACAGCGGAGATCTGCTGGATTTATCCTCGTTCATCGCGCTGCTGGGTGCAGGTCTATTCATAGCCGCCCTTGGCTTTCTGGATGATCACGGCCATATCGCCGCCCGCTGGCGTCTTCTGGGGCATTTTGTGGCGGCAGCCTGGGGGCTGTTCTGGCTGGGTGGACTTCCCCCGGTCCATCTATTCGGTACCGAGTTCGATCTGGGTTTAATCGGCGATGTGCTTGCGGCGTTCTATTTGGTCTGGCTGCTTAACCTCTACAACTTCATGGATGGCATTGATGGTATCGCCAGCGTAGAGGCCATCACCGTGTGCCTGGGCGCGGTGCTTATTTACGCGTTGAGCGGGTTTTCCGGTCTGATCGGCCTACCGGTCTTGCTCGGATGCGCGGTGGCGGGGTTTCTTTTCTGGAATTTTCCGCCCGCCAGAATCTTCATGGGCGATGCTGGCAGCGGCTTTCTGGGCATCATTTTGGGTATTTTATCGCTGCAGGCCGCCTGGATTTCCTCGCAGTTACTGTGGGCATGGCTTATCCTCCTTGGGGTTTTCATCGTAGACGCTACAGTTACCCTCATTCGTCGGCTCGTTCGAGGCGACAAGATCTATGAGGCTCACAGAAGTCACGCTTATCAGTTCGCCTCACGGCGATTTGGCCGGCATCTTCCTGTGACGTCCGCAGTCGGTGTAATCAATCTGGTTTGGCTATTGCCCATGGCATTGTGCGTCACCCAATTCGGGATGGACGGTGCTTTGGGCCTGATTATTGCGTACATCCCGCTCGTCATTTTGGCCATCAGGTTCAAAGCTGGCACGCTGGAAGCGAATTGAAAGGATGCAGCGTCGTCGTCATTCGGTCAGATTGTTCGAGCGTGGCAGGAATCAACAGTCGGCGTGTGGGTCGATAGAAAGGAGTTTGAACTCTTGTTTGAGGGAAGCATGGAGAGAGTACGCGTTTTGCTGGTGGGATTGCCCCGTCGTAAGAAGCGCATAATCCAGGTTGCCACCGACATCTGTCTGGTGTGGTTTGCACTATGGATGGCCTTCGTGGTTCGACTAGGGATTGATGACCTGATCAACCCGCTTGAAATCCATACCTGGTTATTCATCAGTGCTCCTGTCATCGCGATCCCTCTGTTCATCCGGATTGGCATGTACCGCGCCGTCATGCGCTATTTCGGCAATGACGCACTGGTTGCAATCATCAAGGCGGTCAGCCTTTCCGCATTGATCCTCGGCGTTGTCGTGTATCTCTACAGCAATCACCAGCACGTGGTGCCTCGGTCGGTGATGTTCAACTACTGGTGGCTGAGCCTGGTCATGATTGGCGGTCTGCGTCTCGCCATGCGCCAGTATTTTATGGGTGACTGGTTTGCTGCCGCGCAGCACATGCCGTTCGCCAGTCGAGATGACGGTCTGCCCAGAGTGGCCATTTATGGCGCCGGTGCAGCGGGTAATCAGCTGTTGGCCGCCCTCAGAATGGGCCGTTCAATGCGCCCGGTGGCCTTCATCGATGACGATGACTCGATTTCCAATCGGGTGATATCCGGCCTGCAGGTCTACAAACCCAAGCACATTCAGCAAATGATCGATGTGACGGGCGCGCAGGAAATCCTGTTGGCGATTCCGTCTTCCGCGAGAACGCGTCGCCGGGAAATCCTCGGGTTTCTGGAAGGCTTTCCGCTGCATGTGCGCAGTGTCCCGAACTTTTCGGACTTGGCCGCCGGCCGGGTCAAAGTGGACGATCTGCAGGAAGTGGACATCGCCGACCTGCTGGGTCGCGACTCGGTTCCCGCGCAGGAAGAGTTGCTGGAGCACTGCATCAAGAACCAATGCGTGCTGGTGACGGGGGCGGGCGGCTCGATCGGTTCCGAGCTGTGCCGGCAGATCGTCATGCTCAAGCCCACGACACTGCTGCTGCTGGACCACAGCGAATTCAATCTCTACACCATCCTTTCCGAGTTGGAACGCCGCATCGAGCGTGAATCGCTCAAGGTGAAGGTCCTGCCGATCCTTGGCTCCGTGCGCAACCATTCCAAGTTGCTGGATGTCATGAAGACCTGGCGTGTCGACACGGTCTACCACGCAGCCGCTTACAAGCATGTGCCGATGGTCGAGCACAATATCGCGGAGGGCGTTATCAATAACGTCGTCGGCACGCTGAACGCAGCGCAGGCCGCGCTGCAGGCAGGCGTTGCCAACTTTGTGCTGATCTCTACCGACAAGGCGGTGCGGCCCACTAACATCATGGGCAGCACCAAGCGCCTTGCCGAACTGACTCTTCAAGCCTTGAGCCGAGAAGCTGCGCCGGTGATGTTCGGTGACCGTGCAAACGTGCATCAGGTCAACAAGACGCGGTTCATCATGGTGCGCTTTGGCAATGTGCTGGGCTCGTCAGGGTCGGTGATTCCGTTGTTCCACCAGCAGATCAAGTCCGGTGGGCCGTTGACGGTGACGCACCCCAAAATCACTCGCTATTTTATGACCATTCCGGAAGCGGCTCAGCTGGTGATCCAGGCCGGCTCCATGGGGCAGGGCGGCGATGTGTTCGTGCTCGACATGGGCGAGCCTGTGCGGATTATCGAACTGGCCGAGAAAATGGTTCATCTGTCCGGCTTGAGCATTCGCTCCGAGAAGAACCCCCATGGCGACATTTCCATTGAGTTCACCGGCCTGCGGCCCGGCGAGAAGCTCTACGAAGAGTTACTGATTGGCGATAACGTGGCGGTCACTAGCCATCCGATGATCATGAGTGCCCAGGAAGATTACCTGTCGTGGGATGCGTTCAAGCAGAGCTTGTCGCATTTGCTCAAGGCACTGGATGAAGACGACTACAACAGGGTCCGCCAGATACTGAGCGATACGGTCAGCGGGTATGCGCCCGAGGGCGATATCGTGGACTGGATTCATCAGCAACGTCGTAACGAACCGTGAAGCTTTAAGCCTCCGAAATCTTTGCTAACGCACCCGTCACGCCCGTTCATTGGCCCTGACCCCTGGTTTTACAGGGGCGCAGCGCACCAAACATCTCGTCACCTTTCCCTGCATTGACGCTCCCCGAGCATCGTCTAGGTTTGGGTGGCAGCTCAGGAAAAGCTGCTACCCACTCACGATGTCATGGAGCATTACTCATGCGTAGAACCTATCTTTCCTCTCTGCTCTTCGCCCTGCTCACCAGCACCTCGATAGCCGTCACGGCCGCACCCGCTGCGCCCGTGACCGCTGCTCAACCCGTTGTCGCATCGGCATCCGCCGAGGTGGGCGCCAAGGTCAATATCAATACGGCCGGTGCAGACACGTTGCAAAAGGAGTTGTCCGGTATTGGCGCAGGTAAAGCAGCGGCGATCGTTGCGTATCGCGATGAAAACGGGGCGTTTACCTCGGTGGATGAATTGATTGAGGTCAAGGGCATCGGTAAAGCCTTGCTGGATAAGAATCGCGAGAAGCTCGCCATCGATTGACCCGCCCATGGCACAGAAAGACCGATCAATGATCGGTCTTTTTTTTGCCTGTCGTTTGGCGGCAGAAAAGCAGTCCGGGATTCGGGTGCTTGACAATAAAAATGACACCTACCATATAATCTGCAAAATTACGGGCGTAATATGTTCCGGTTGCTACTCTCAATGTCCACGGAGAAATGCTCATGAGCACTACTAACACTCAAGGTACAGCCCTGATCACCGGCGCTTCGTCAGGCATCGGCGCCACCTACGCTGATCGTCTGGCCAGGCGCGGTTTCGATCTGCTCCTGGTCGCACGTGATCAGGCGCGTCTGGAGGCGCTTGCCGCCGAGTTGCGCACAAAGACGTCGGCCAAGGTCGAGGTGCTTAAGGCTGATCTGACTGACGCTTCGGACGTTTCCAACCTCGAGCAGCGCCTGCGCACCGACGCGTCGATCACGCTGCTGTTGAACAACGCGGGGGTCGCGTCGAACAGCGCCCTGGCTGAGGCTGACATGGGCGAGGTTGATCGTCTGATTCAGTTGAACATCGTCGCCTTGACTCATTTGGCGTCTGCTGCCGCTGCGGGCTTTGTCACCCGTGGTCGCGGTGCGATCGTGAACATTGCGTCGGTGGTGCCGATGATTCCAGAGCGCTTCAACGCGGTGTACACCGCAAGCAAGGCGTATGTGCTGAGCTTGACGCAATCGCTGAACGCGGAGATCGGTGAGAAGGGTGTTCAAGTTCAGGCCGTGATGCCGGGCGCGACGCGTACCGAGATCTGGGAGCGCGCAGGCATGGACCTCAGTGCCTTTCCGCCTGAAATGGTGATGGACGTCAACGAAATGGTCGACGCTGCACTGGCCGGCTTCGATCAAAAGGAACTTGTGACCATTCCATCGCTGTCCAACGCCGCAGACTGGGATGCGTTTGTGAATGCTCGTCTGGCCTTGGGTCCAAATCTGTCGTTGCAGCACGCGGCAGCCCGCTACAAAACGCCAGGTGCTTGAGTCCGCACCTGTGAATGTCCTGAATGTTGAAAAGGTGAGCGCATGAGCGAACGTCGCATCGTAGTGACGGGGATGGGGCTGGTTACGCCTTTGGGAACCGGTGTCGAAGCTGTCTGGCGCCGGTTGCTCGAGGGCCGCTCCGGCATCGTACAGTTGCCTGACGAAACCGTGGCCGATTTGCCGGGAAAGGTCGGCGGACTCGTGCCGATGATGGCCGACGATCCCGAAGCGGGATTTGACGCCGACGCCGCGGCGCCGCCGAAAGAACAGAAGAAGATGGACCGCTTCATCCTGTTCGCCCTTGGAGCTGCTCAGCAGGCCGTGGCGCAAGCAGGATGGGCACCATCGACCGATGAAGAGCGCGAGCGCACGGCGACCATTATCGGTTCTGGCGTCGGCGGTTTCGTCTCGATTGCAGACGCGGTACGTACGAGTGATACGCGTGGGCCACGTCGCTTGTCGCCGTTCACCATCCCATCGTTTCTGGTCAATCTAGCGGCCGGGCATGTGTCGATTCAGCACGGTTTCAAAGGTCCGCTTGGCGCACCCGTGACGGCCTGTGCGGCCGGTGTACAAGCGATTGGCGATGCTGCGCGGATGATTCAGGCCGGTGAGGCTGATATTGCGATCGCGGGCGGTGCCGAGGCCTGTATCGACCGCGTGGCCTTGGGCGGTTTCGCCGCAGCCCGTGCGCTGTCCAGCGGCTTTAACGACACCCCGGAACGTGCCTCGCGCCCATTTGATCGTGATCGCGACGGTTTCGTGATGGGCGAGGGTGCCGGCATTGTCGTCATCGAAACGCTGGAACACGCATTGGCGCGTGGCGCCAAGCCGATCGTCGAGCTGGTCGGGTACGGCACCAGTGCCGACGCCTATCATCTCACGGCCGGACCTGAGGACGGCAGCGGTGCGCGGCGCGCGATGCAGGCGGCGATTCGTCAGGCGGGCATCAAGGCGTCGGACATTCAGCACTTGAATGCGCATGCCACGTCGACCCCGGTCGGTGACAAAGGCGAGATGGCGGCGATCAAGACGGTGTTCGGGGATCAGAACGGAGTGGCGGTGACGTCAACCAAATCGGCCACCGGGCACTTGTTGGGTGCGGCAGGCGGTATCGAAGCCATCTTCACCGCGTTGGCGATACGTGACCAGATCGCACCGATGACGCTGAATCTCGACAACCCGGATGAAGTGGCTGCCGGCATCGACATCGTCCACGGTAAGGCCCGTCCGATGAAGATCGAGTACGCGCTGTCGAACGGGTTCGGATTCGGCGGCGTCAACGCGAGCGTGCTGTTCCGTCGCTATCAGGCGTGAACCTGTAAAACAGAAAGCCCCTGTAGGTGACGGCAGGGGCTTTTTTATTTCAGGCTTCGTTGATTTGCTGCTTGAGCTGTTCGCGCGTGGTTTGCAGGATCCGCTCGGCCAATGCCGGATCTTTCGCACTGCGAGCGAGCACCAGTGCACCGACCAGGCTCGACATCATCATCACGCTCTTGTCGCTGTTCTCCTTCCCGGGGGGCAGGCCCGCTTCGAGTGTCGCCAGCATGCGGCCGATCAGCTCGTCGGTGATTTCGCTTGGCTGACCGCGCTGGCCCAGTTCCGATGACATGGTGGGCAACGGGCACCCACGCTCAGGTTCGCTGCGATGCTGAGGCGAAAGGTAGAGGTCGATGAAGGCCTCTGCGGAATGGTCACCGGCCAACTTGGCTTCCCGCGACTCGTTCAGCTGATCCACAGCGCAACGCAGGGCCTTCTCGACCAGGTCATCCTTGGATTTGAAATGGGCATAAAAACCGCCATGGGTCAGGCCCAATGCCTTCATCAGGGGCTGCAAACCGGTTGCGCCGATGCCGTCGCGACGAAAGCGTGACGCGGCTTCGTGGAGGATGCGCTGATGGGTTTGGGCTTTGTGATCTTCGGCGTAACGCATTGAACGAGCCTCCTGACTATGGCTCTTGAAATGGTGATCGACATTTTTACACGTATGACATGTCGGTGCAGTATCCACTTTTCGGGCCAGGTTGCCATTGGTCAGAAGGTCACACGTTCAAAGGCTTATTTGGGCCCCATCATTTTGGCCAGCACCTCGGGTCGTGGCGCGCCCTGTTGCTGCTGCACGTTGCCGTTCTCATCCTTGTAGAAAATCGATGGCGTGGCCGAAAGGCCCATGTCTTCCATCAATTTCATGTTGGCATCGAGCTTGGCCTGGATGTCTTTCGGGATTTTATCCAGTGCCTTGAGCGTGCTGCTTCTGCCGGCCTGCTCATGCTTTTGCAGCGCGACTTCAGGGTTGGCATCGGACAGCAGGGCCGCGGCCTTGGCGGCGCTGTCTTCACGAATGACCCCGACCATGATGTGGCGCAACTGCACTTTGCCCGACTTGACCCACGGCCGTGCCTGTTCCCAGAACATGTTGCAGTAGGGGCAGTTGGCGTCACTGAACAGATAGATCACTTTGGGCGCGGTCTTGGCCCCGTCGGCGATCCAGGTGCTGCTCTCCATCTGAGTCCACATCGCCTTGGTCATGGGCTCATACACCAGTTTCTGCAGCGGGGCTTCGCTCAGGTCCTGGCCGTTCTCGTCGAACAGGTTTCCGGCCAGCACATGTTTGCCGTCGGGCGTCAGGTACAGCGCCATGCCTTGTTTCTGATACTCGGCGGCAAACCCTTTGAGGCCGCCCGGCGCGTCGAAACTCCCTTTGATGGTCGCGCCCTTGGCCTCCAGCGCCTTGATCGGGCCGGGCAGTTCTTCGGCTTGCAGAAGCGGACTTTGCAGCGCAAGCAGGCTGGCGGCGGCCAGAATGGAGAGATTCAAACGTCGAGTGAATTGCGCCTTCATAGAGGGCTCCTTGAGGAGGAAACAGGTGTTGCCGTTTCACCGAGGCTGTCCAGAGAACGCTTCAGGCTGGCGTTGGAAAGTTCGCCCAGATGGCTGCCGAGCAAGCGGCCGTCAGGACGGTAGAAAAGGGTGGTGGGCAACGCGGCCGAACCGACCTGTTGCGCCAGTTCGCCATGGCCGTCGAACAAGACGTTGTCCAGATGCAGACCTTGGCTCGTGAAGAAAGTCGCGACCTCGCGAGGGCTTTCTGCCTGATTGACGAAGAGGAACGTTACGTCAGAATTGGCCTGCTGCGCAGCCTGCAACACGGGCATCTCGCGCCGGCAGGGCGGGCACCACGTGGCCCAGAGGTTGATGACCAACGGTCTGCCCCGATAGTCGCTCAGGAGCACGGGTTCACCGGCGGCATTGCGCAAGGTCAGGCCCGGGAGGTGCGCGTCCTGGTGTTGGGCGCTCAGGCCCAGATTGGCCAGCCACCAGAACAGCAACCCACTCGCCACGCCCAGGCCCATCGGGATTCGCAATGCAGGTTGCTTCCAGGCTCGCAGCACGGCGCCGGTCAGGACGGCAATCACGCCGGGCCAGACCCAAAAACCGCCATCACGGATGTCGAAGACGCTCAGCAGACTGCTTCGGTACTGCGACCAGTAGGCAATCACGAAAGCAAGTCTGGCCACCACCAACCCGAGGACAAAAAGACCGAACAGCTCGCGGTCAGGATTGATGCGTTGTTGGCGCCCGCTGATCCAGCCCACCACGGTCGCCAGCGCCAGGGCGACGAGCAGTAGCAGGTGGCTCATTGCCAGGGCAAAGGGGCCGAGGGAGAAGCTGAGCATCAGCCGCGCTCCCGAGTGGTCTGCCATTGCTCGACAAATTGCGTGTCGTCTACTTCGCCGGTGATGCGTCGCTCGCGCCGCTCGCTTCCATCAGGGCCCAGCCACAGCATCGTGGGCGGTCCGGGCACTTGATAGCGTTTGAGCAGGGCTCGGCTGGCATCGTTATCGGCGGTCACGTCCAGTCGCAGCAAACGCACGCCGTTCAATGCCTGAATCACATCGCCTTTACCGAAGACGTTCTTCTCCATGATCTTGCAGGACACGCACCAGTCGGCGTAATAGTCCACGAGCACCCACTGACCTTCAGCCTGCGCGGAGGCGAGCTCGCGGTCCAGTACGGCGGGATCCTTGATCGTCAGAAAAGCATCGTGCCGTTCGCTGTCGCCCTGCGAACGTGAACCGCTGTAGACCTTCAACGGCTGCCACGGATCGTCGCCGCCAGCGCCTGCGCCAATCAGCATCATTGCGCCCCACAGGCCAACCGCCAGACCGAACGGGGCGCAAATCTGTGCGGCGCGCTTGAGCGCTCGCGTCTGAACGATCGCGCTGTAGGCAACGATCAGCAACAACACGCCGAACAGCGCCAACCAGTGGGCCTCAGCCAGCAATGGCCGGATCATGAACAGCGCGGTACCCAGCAACAGAAAACCGAAGACACCTTTGACCAGGTCCATCCACGCGCCCGGTTTGGGCAGAAAACGGCTGCCAACGGTGACGACCAGCAAAAGCGGTAAGCCGATGCCCAGCCCCAGCACAAAGAGTATGAGGCCGCCGTGCAGGGCGTTTCCGCTTTGCGCGATGTAGAGCAGGGTGCCCGCCAGAGGCGCCGTCATGCACGGACCGACCATCAGCCCCGACAACGCGCCCAACACACCCGCGCCGAGCAAACTGCCCCCCTGACGCTGGCGACCGGCTGTCTCCAGGCGATCGCGCAGGAAACCAGGCAGTTGCAGCTCGAAGAAGCCGAACATCGGCAGCGAAAGAATGACGAACAGCCCCGCAAAACTGCCCAGCAGCCACGGCTGTTGAAGGGTCGATTGCAGATTGCCGCCCAGCAGCGCCGCGATCACACCGAGGCCCGCGTAGATCATCGCCATGCTCAGCACGTACACGCCCGCCAGGGCGAATCCCCTGCGCGGCCCGGCGCCGCTCCCGACGACGACGCCCGCCAGGATCGGCAGCATCGGCAACGAGCACGGGGTGAACGCCAGCAGCAGTCCCAATCCGAAGAAGATCAGCAGGCTCCAGCCCAGCGAACGCTCCTGAAGCGTACTCGCCAGTGCCTGGTCCTGCGCCTGGCCGTTAACGACCTTCACGTCGGCGTCGCCCAGATCGACCACCTGGCTTTGCGGCGGATAACACAAACCGGCGTCGGCGCATCCCTGCCAGCCGACCTTGACCTGACCGTGGGCAGACGCCGGAATCAACAGCTCAAGTCCCTGGCGATACACTTGTTGTCGACCGAAGTACTCGTCGTTATGGTCTTCGCCAGCTGGAAGCGCGGGTTGTTGACTGGCGCTCAGGCCCTCGAATTTCAGGCGCTTCTGGTAAAGGTAATAGCCATCAGCAATTTGCCAGTACAGCCGGGTTTCGCCGGACTCCAGGCGTTCCGAACTGAACATGAAGGCCTGTCCGACCTCCAGGAATTCCGGCTTCTTGAACAGGTCCCCGCCGGGCAGCGCGTTCGCCAGCAACGGAAACAACATCAGCATCAGTACCAACAACTTGCGCATGCACACACCCGGCAGATCATGAATGAAGCGAGGGTGACGGGCGGTGATTAAGGGCCGATTAACGGCGGGTTTGTCCCTCGTCTGATCGTTTCCACGCTCCGCGTGGTAATGCCTCCGCCGACGCTCTGCGTCCAACGATCAACAGCAGATATTTCCTGGCTGCTGCATAATCCGCCGTTAATCCCGTCCTGTTTCAATCGCCTTTTTTTCGAGGCCGCTTCATGCACGTATTGCTCTGTGAAGACGACGACCTGATTGCCAGCGGCATCGTGGCCGGGCTCGATGCCCAAGGCCTGACCGTGGACCGTGTGGCGACCGCCTCTGCGGCGCGCGCCATGCTGGCGGCAGCGCATTTCGACGTCATGGTCCTGGACCTCGGCTTGCCCGACGAAGACGGGCTCAAGCTGCTGCGCCAATTACGCCATCAGGGCACCGACATTCCGGTCCTGATCCTCACCGCGCGCGACACCGTCACTGATCGGGTCGATGGTCTGCAGGCCGGTGCCGACGACTACCTGCTCAAACCATTCGATCTGCGCGAGCTCAGTGCCCGCCTGCACACGCTGGTCCGGCGCATGGCCGGGCGCAGCGTCAACGTGATCGAGCATGGCGCCTTGACCTACGACCCGAGCAGTCGTGAAACCCGTCTCGCCGGCCAGCCCGTTGACCTGTCGCGACGCGAGCAGGCGTTGCTTCAGGCGTTGCTCAACAACCACGGCCGGGTGCTGTCCAGCGAACAACTCAAAGACTGCGTCTACGGTTTTGGCGACGAGGTCGAAAGCAACGCGCTCAACGTTCATATTCACCACCTGCGACGCAAGCTGGGCGGCGGCATCATCGAAACCGTTCGCGGCCTGGGTTATCGACTTGGCCCCGCCGGTGAACCCCCGGAGCACCACGGATGATGAGCTTGAGAACACGCCTGAGCCTGATCCTCGGCTCGGCGTTCATTGTGATCTGGGTGCTGGCCGCCGCCTGGATGCTGCGTGACTTGCGTACACAGATGATGGAGTCACTGGATCAGCGCCTCGAAGCATCGGCGCGCATGGTCGCCGGGCTGCTTGAACAGATTCAGATGCCCGCCGACGCCGAAGGCCGTTCGCTGCGAGCCGGTGAGTTGGGCATTCCCAACGGCATGGCCTGTCAGCTCAGCTCGCTGCGCGGACAGGTCCTGGCAAGGACCGACAGCTCGCCCGCTGAGCCGTTGAAAGCGGATTCCAGCGGGTTCCACGACCAGATGATCAACAACGAACACTGGCGCGTGTACACCATGATGCACGGCAACGTACGGGTAAGCACCGCGGACCGGCAGATCGAGCGCGACGTGCTGGGCCACTCGGTGTTGCTGGCCGCCTCGGTGCCGGTTCTGGTGGCGTTGTTCGGCAGCCTGATTCTGGTCTGGTTCGGCATTGGTCGCGGGCTCGCGCCGCTCAATCGAATGCGTGACGCCTTGAACCGCCACAGCGCGGACTCGGTCGAGCCGCTGGATGTGCCCAACCTGCCGAGCGAGTTGCAGCCGTTGCTCAAGAGCCAGAATCAGCTGTTCCAACGCATCGCCCAGACGCTGGAGCGTGAGCGCAGGCTGACCGGTGACGCGGCGCACGAATTGCGCAGCCCGTTGACCGCGATCAAGACCCACCTGCAAGTGGCGCGCATGACCGAGGGCGAGAAGCGCGACAGGGCGCTGGCACACGCCGAAGAGGGCGCCGATCGCATGCACCGCACCCTTGAGCAGCTTCTGTTGCTGGCGCGGGTGGAGGGCAGTCTGTCGTTCGATGATGGCGTGCAGTGCGATGCCGAGAAGGTCGCGCGGCTGGCGATTCACGACGCCAACCACGGCGATGATGAGCGCATCGAACTGATTCTGCCGTCGCAGTTATCCACAGCGCCCGTGGAAATGCCGGCAGCGCTGGCCGTCGCGGCCTTGCGTAACTTGCTGGACAACGCGCTGCGCCACACGCAACCCGGCGCACGGGTGGAGTTGAGCCTGGAGACGTTCGACGGCCAGGCGCATTTCCGGGTGCGCGATTACGGCCCCGGCATTCCCGAACCCGATCTGGACAAGCTGACCCAGCGCTTCTGGCGAAATGGCAAAAGCCCGGGCGCCGGGCTCGGCTTGGCGATCGTTCAGGCCATCGTCCAACGCTGCGCATGCTCGTTGAAGTTCGACAGCCGCAGCGATGGGTTGCGGGTTGAGTTGAGCGTGCCGCTGCGAAGAGTGCAGTGATCCATGGGCATGCGGGCTGAACGGTGGGAACGAATTCATTCAGGATGCGTAGCGTCAAACGATACATCTCCGGCGCCTGACGTGTTTTACGCGAATGAATTCACACACAGGTGTTGCGTCCGTCATGAGCGCACTGGGGGTGTCCGACGGGGTATGACGCCTGCGTAATCTTGTCGCAGTTCCCCGTGCGAAACCTCCGAAACGACGACCATCCCTCCGACAACCCTTTGATTCTGTTCCCTAATCCCGGACAATCGCGCCCCTTTCCCTGTAGAGAATCGGTCAGGGGCGCTGACTGCCGAGCTTTTCGACGCGCTTTTGACCTTGTAGCTATCACCGGCAACGGAGAAATCGACCGGATGAATGATCAGGCCAACAGCGTCGAACAACGCATCGACGCCGCGCCCGCGAGCGTGACGACGGAATTGACCGCATGGAGCCGCCACGACACCACCTGGATGCTCGGGTTATTTGGCACCGCCATCGGTGCCGGCACATTGTTTCTGCCGATCAACGCAGGCATCGGAGGTTTCTGGCCGCTGCTGATTCTCGCCTTGCTCGCATTCCCCATGACGTTTTACGCGCACCGCGGGCTGACCCGTTTCGTGCTGTCCGGACGCGCGGGCGCCGACATCACCGAGGTCGTCGAGCAGCACTTCGGCAAGAACGCCGGCGCGCTGATCACATTGCTGTATTTCTTCGCCGTGTTCCCGATTCTGCTGATCTACAGCGTGGCGCTGACCAACACCGTCACCAGCTTCCTCGAACATCAACTTCACGTTCAGCCGCCGCCACGCGCCGTGCTGGCGTTCCTGCTGATCCTGGGCCTGCTGGCCGTGGTGCGGTGCGGCGAGCGACTCATCGTCAAGGCCATGAGCCTGATGGTCTATCCGTTCATCGTCGCGCTGCTGTTCCTGGCGGTGTTCCTGATCCCGCACTGGACCGGCGGCATCCTTTCCACCGCCTCCAGCGTCCCTGCGCCTTCGGCCTTTTTGCGCACGATGTGGCTGGCGATTCCGGTGATGGTGTTTTCCTTCAACCACTCGCCGATCATTTCCGCGTTCGCGGTCGATCAAAAGCGTCAGTACGGCGAGCAGGCAGAGCAGCGCAGTTCGCAGATCCTCGCTCGCGCCCACGGTTTGATGGTCGTCATGGTGCTGTTCTTCGTCTTCAGTTGTGTGCTGACCCTGTCGCCTGAGCAACTGGCCGAGGCCAAGTCGCAGAACCTGTCGATCCTGTCGTATCTGGCCAACCACTTCAGCAACCCGACCATTGCGTTCGCCGCGCCGTTGATCGCGTTCGTGGCGATTACCAAATCGTTCCTGGGGCACTACATCGGTGCCAGCGAAGGTTTGAAAGGCCTGGTGGTAAAGAGCGGACGTCGTCCGTCGCCGCGCACACTGGATCGCCTGACGGCAGCGTTCATGCTGGTGGTCTGCTGGCTGGTGGCAACGCTTAACCCAAGCATCCTCGGTATGATCGAAACCCTCGGTGGCCCGGTCATCGCGGCGCTGCTATTCCTGATGCCGATGTACGCCGTGCGCAAGGTGCCGGCCATGCGTCAGTACGCTGGCAAACTGTCCAACGTGTTCGTGGTGGCGGTGGGTCTGGTGTCGATCTCGGCGCTGGTTTATTCGTTGCTGCCGTAACGGTGGGGTAGGGGATTGGTGCGGTGGATCAGCTGCATTGAAGCCGCATGACACACTGCATTCGCTGCCCTCGTAACCTCGGACGTCTCCTACAGGGGAACGGGTCGATGCGCAAACTTGTGCTCAGACCTCAAACTTGTGGGAGTTAGCTTGCTGACGAATGCGGTGTGTCAGGCATTGATGTATTGGCTGACACACCGCGTTCGCGACCGTCGTAACCTCCGATTGCTCCTACAGGGTCCGCGTCGTTCCAAAGACTCGGGGACGACGCGGATACTGTGGGAGTTAGCTTGCTGACGAATGCGATGGGTCAACAACATTGAAGCCGCATGACACTCCGCATTCTCTGCCCTCGTAATCTCGGACGTCTCCTGCAGGTGACGAGTCGAACATCTCACTTGCGCAAGCGGTGATCGTTGCGTTTCATCTTTCGGGTCAGCCAATAGAAACTGCAACTGAATCCCGGAAACATCGCCACCACCTTGCCGCTGCTGTTCTGATACCAGCTGCGGCATCCTCCCCAGGACCAGACAGTCCTGGTCATCTCGCGGTGCACGCGGGAGGTGTACGCGGCTTCGGCTTCTTCGCGCACCTCGACGCTTCGCATGCCTTGATCGTTGACGGCGTTGATGCAGGCCATCACGTAACGCATCTGTGCTTCGAGCATGAACAGCGCCGAGGTATGACCGCTGCCGGTATTCGGCCCGGCGAGCACGAACAGGTTGGGAAAGCCAGGCACGCTGGTGCCCAGATAGGCGCGGGGGAACGGCTGCCAGGCATCGTTTAACGATCTGCCGTTCTGACCGATGACGGGGTAAGGGATGGCGTCGTCTGTGGCATTGAAACCCGTGGCCCAGACGATCAGGTCCACGTCGACAGGTTGGCCTTGCGACGTCACGATCCCGGACGCGTCGAGACGCTCGATGCCTTCCGTGTGCAGGGTCACATTGTCCCGGCACAGCGTGGGGTATAACTCGCTGGACAGCACCACGCGTTTGCAGCCCAAGGTGAAGTCGGGGGTTAACTGGCGGCGCAGCTCGGGGTCTTTGACCTGCCGCTCAAGGTGACGTCGGGCCATCCGCTCAAACACGGCGATCCCTGCTTTTGAATACTTCAAACCGATGAAGCGGCTCTCCAGCTTCAGGTAGATCAGGCTGCGCAACAGTCGGTATAACAGCGGCCACCTGAGCAGTCTGCGCTCAAAGGATTTGAACCGGTGATCGGGCCTGGGCAGCACCCAGTGCGCGGTCCGTTGAAAGACGTGCAAGTGCGAGACCTGCGGTGCGATCGCTGGAATGATCTGCGCCGCACTCGCGCCGTTCCCGACAATCGCCACCCGTTTCCCTCGGTAATCGAAATCGTGTTCCCAGCGATTGCTGTGAAAGCTTTTACCCTCGAACAGATGCATTCCCTCGAACGAGGGGCGTTTCGGCTGGCTCAAGGGGCCGGACGCGTTGATCACGAACTGACCCTGAAAAACGCCTTTCGCGGTTTGAACCACCCACTGCCGCGACGCGTCATCCCAGGACATCGACTGGACATCGGCGCCCAGTTCGATCTTTTCCTCCAGCCCGAAGCTGTCGACGACGTGCCGGGTATAGCGATGCAACTCGTCCTGTTCGGCGTACATCTGCGTCCACGGGTAAGGCGCTGACGACAGCGAATAGAGCGGCGAAGGGACATCCACGGCTGCGCCGGGGTACGTGTTCTGGCACCAGGTGCCGCCGAAGAAATCGCGCCGCTCCAGCAGACGGAAGTCAGTGATTCCGGCCTTGAGCAGGTTGATCGCTGCGCATTGACCGCCAAACCCGCTGCCGATGATGAGCACCCGAAATCTCTGCATGGCTGTCTCTTCTTGTTGTTATCCACGTTCATCGTTGTAGCAGCGTAGCGTGCGCCCCTCCAGCGGGTGGGCGTGTCTTGCTCGCGGCATGAGCCAAGCCATCACAGCCTGCTTCACCGACCGTCTGGAAACCCGATCCGCTGCACGGTCCCCGCTTGCGCGGCATGGATGGTGGCAACATGATGTCGCCACCTTCTTGTTCTCTGGAAACCGGTCGACCATGAGTGACGAATCTCTGCCCTCAGGCACTGACAGCGATGTCTACAAAACCCTGCTTGAATCGACAAAGGCCATCCCGTGGCGGATCGACTGGCAGAGCATGACCTTCAGCTACATCGGTCCGCAGATCGAACAATTGCTGGGCTGGGAGCAGGGCAGTTGGGTCGGCATCAATGACTGGGTCGAGCGCATGCACCCGGATGATCGGGATTACGTGGTCAACTTTTGCGTGTCGCAATCCAAGGCCGGTGTCGACCACGAAGCCGATTACCGCGCGTTGACCAAGGACGGTGAATACGTCTGGATCCGCGACGTGGTGCACGTTGTCCGCAAGAACGGCGAAGTCGAGGCGTTGGTCGGCTTCATGTTCGACATCAGCGAGCGCAAAAAGACCGAAGAGCATCTGGTGCGCCTGCAGAAACAACTGGAGGCGTTTTCCTATCAGGACGGCCTGACGGGCATTGCCAACCGGCGGATGTTCGATACCGTGCTTGAGCGTGAGTGGACCAGTGCTCAGGAAACCGGGAAGTCGATGTCGCTGATCATGATGGATATCGACTACTTCAAGCAGTACAACGACCACTACGGCCACATCAAGGGCGATGAGGCATTGCGCACGGTCGCGAAGACGTTGTCGCAGGCCGCTAATAACCCGCGTGATTTCATCGCCCGTATCGGTGGCGAAGAGTTCGTCTGGCTGCTGCCCGAGACCACGCAGGAGCAGGCACGCAGGGTGGCGGAGAAGTGCATGCAGCTGGTTCGTCAGCAGCAGATTCCCCATGAAAAGTCAGAAGTGTCTCCGCTGCTGACGCTCAGTCTGGGCGTCGGCACCCTGGTTCCCTCGGCTGGGGAGAACGTTGTTTCGTTCATCGAAAAAGTGGATGGCCTGCTGTACCACGTCAAACGCAACGGGCGCATGCGTGCGGAATACGCTGAGTTCTGAGGGGAGAGCTTTCACTTCATGACCAGCGGGTCGTGAATCGACGAGCGGTTCACAAAGCTGGTCTATAGTTTCCCAGCGTTCTTACGCGCATCTTTGGACAGGGAGGCTCAAACATGGCTGACAAATCCGTTGTATTGGCGAGCGCGGAGATCTTCGACTCGTCCGTGTCATTTAAACCTACTGACTTTCCCCGTATCGGGAGGGCCAGAGCGGAGTCAGACAATTTCGAGCTGAGCGAACTGAAACCCTGGTTCACGTTGGTGGACGACGAGGAAGAAGAGGAGGAATAGACTTGATACCGCCGAGAAAGACCAGGGGTGTCACTGTTGTGCGCCTCTGGTCTCCCGCGTCACAGGCCCTTCCCTGCCTTTCAACCCTGCCCTGATGAATCACGCGATGGTGTCGACCACGCCGCCGTCTACGCGCAATGCCGCGCCGGTGGTCGCCGATGCCTGTTTCGATGACACGTAGACCACCATGTTCGCCACTTCGTCGATGGTGGCCGCGCGCTGAATGATCGAGCTGGGGCGATGTTCCATGACAAACGCCGCGCCGGCTTCTTCCAGCGACTTGCCGGTTTTCTTGACTTCTTCCTGGAGCATGTCCGCCACCCCTTCGGACAGGGTCGGACCCGGTAGCACGGCGTTTACCGTCACGCCAGTGCCGGCCATGCGTTTGGCCAGACCGCGCGAGATCGACAGGTTGGAGGTCTTGGTGAAGCCGTAATGGATCATGTCGGCCGGGATATTCAGGGCCGACTCCGACGAGATGAAGACAATGCGGCCCCAGCCGCGCTTGGCCATGTCGTCCGCATAAGCGCGGGACAGCCGCACACCCGACATGACGTTGACGTCGAAGAAGCGCTGCCAGACGTCATCCGGCGTTTCGAAGAAATCCTGCGGGCCGTAGATCCCGACGTTGTTGATCAGGATGTCCACCTGGGGCACCGCCTTGACCAACGCTTCACAGCCAGCAGCGGTGCCGACGTCAGTCGCCACACCCCGCAGTGTCGCGACGGGGACATCCTGCTTCAGCCGAGCCACCGCGGCATCGACCGCCTCCTGCTTACGACCATTGACGATCACCTCAGCCCCCGCTTCAGCCAGGCCTTTGGCAATCGCATACCCGATGCCCAGCGTGGAACCCGTTACGAGAGCAGTTTTACCGGTCAGATCGATGTTCATGTCGGATATCTCCGTTATGGTCGAAAGAAAGATGGAGTACTGGGATCGGCTTGGGTTCCGTGTCTGCCCCAGGTCTGCGGATCAACACGAAACCTGGACTGCCCCCAAAAATTGGATGGCCGTCCCACTTTTTGGGGGCAGCCCAACCTGTGGGAGCAATCGGAGGTTACGACGGTCGCGAATGCGGTGCGTCGGTCGATATTGAGGCAACTGACCCACCACGCAGGCAAGCCGCTCATGACGCGCTGCTTCATTCGATTGCGACGCAGAGCTTCGGCGGATGCATTCCCACGCGGAGCGTGCGGAACGATCGACACAGCATTCGTGAGCAAGCTCACTCCCACGGTGTCTAGGCTCGTCACGATTCTGCGGATCAACACAAAACCTGGACTGCCCCCCAAAATTGGATGGGTGTCCCATTTTTGGGGGCAGCCCAACCTGTGGGAGCAATCGGAGGTTACGACGGTCGCGAATGCGGTGCGTCAGTCGACATTGACGCAACTGACCCACCACGCAGGCAAGCCGCCCATGACGCGCTGCTTCATTCGATTGCGACGCAGAGCGTCAGCGGATGCATTCCCACGCGGAGCGTGCGGAACGATCAACAAGGCATTCGGGAGCAAGCTCAGTCCCTCAGTCCCTCAGTCCCTCAGTTCCTCGGTGTTCGGGCTCGTCACGATTTTGCGGATCAACACACAACCTGGACTGCCCCCCAAAAATTGGATGGCCGTCCCACTTCTTGGGGGCAGTTCAACGTGTGGGAGCAGTCGGAGGTTACGACGGCCGCGAATGCTTTATGTCAGCGACATTGGTGCAACTGACCCACTGCAGGGTAAAGCCGCTCATCACGTGCTGCGCCATTCGATTTCGACGCAGAGCGTCGGCAGATGCATTCCCACGCGGAGCGTGAGGAACGATCAACGGTCGCGAATGCGGAGCGTCGGTCGACATTGAGGCAACTGACCCTCCGCGTGATCAAGCCGCTCATGACGCACTGCGTCATTCGATTTCGACGCGGAGCGTCCGCAGATGCATCCCCCACGCGAAGCGTGAGGAACGATCAGGCAGCGTCTGCAAACGTCGATACGACGCGACATATCCATCCTGTTCGCCAGAAGGCTCTGCTCTTAAACTGCCGGGCTACGGCCGTACTCAATATCGAAACTTCAGCTTTCTTCAAGGACGCACTGCAATGGGTGACCGGAAAACACTCGACGTCACGTTTCGCAGCGCCGCGACGGCCGATGCGCTGTGTATCGCCGTCTTGGGCATGCAGGTTTTTCTCGACACCTACGCCACCGACGGTATTCGTGATGCCATTGCGCGCGAGGTGCTCGAATCGTTTTCTGTCACCGCCATCTCAGCGTTGATCGCTCGTGCCGACACCACGTTCATTGTCGCCGAGGTCAACGGTCATCTGGTCGGCTTTGCTCACCTGACTACTCTCACCTCCCATCCCATGATCGGTGATCCTCAGGCAGCCGAACTGAAGCGGCTGTACGTGCAGGAACGCTTCACGGGCTTCGGGATTGGCTGGCAGTTGTTGCGTCGGGGAGAAACGGAAGCCGCTTCACAGGGCGCTTCCATGCTGTGGGCGACCGTTTGGGTGGGGAATGAGCGCGCGTTGCAGTTCTATCCTCGGCAGGGTTATGCCCACATCGGATCGCCGATGTATGAGTTTCAGGGCGAGGCCCATGAGAACCTTCTCTATCGCAAGGTGCTTCTCAACGGCTGACGGCGGTCTCACCCTTGATTGTCCGGTGAGCCCGTTTGACTTTTTCGCCGCCGCAAACGCATGATCCTGCTCGTTTATGATCGGTTCAGCATGTTGTCGAGGTCTTTTTATGTCTGCCAACCCCGAAGCCTTTCCTGGCGAGCGTCAGCGTCTGATCACGGAGCGCCTGGCCGCGCACGGTCGGGTGATTGCCGCCGATCTGGCGGCTGAGTTCAATGTGTCCGAGCATTCGATTCGCCGTGACCTTGGCGCGCTGGCCGCAGCGGGGTTGTGCAAGCGGGTGTATGGCGGGGCGATTTCGCTGGCGTCGGACGGGCCGCTGACTGCGCGCATCAAGCAGGAACCCAACCGCAAACGCACGCTGGGCGTGGCGGCGGCGGGGCTGATCAGCGCCGGGCAACATGTGTTCATCGACGGCGGCTCGACCAATCTGGCGATTGTGAGAGCCATCGATCCGCAGATGGCGCTGACCGTGACTACCAATTCACCTGTGCTGGCCGTTGAGCTGATGAAGTTGCCGTCGGTGGAAGTGATTCTGCTGGGCGGTCGCCTTAGCCCGATTGCGGGAAGCACGTACGGCTTCACGACGATTCAGCAGTTGACCCACTTCAATTTCGACCTGTGTTTCCTGGGCGCTTGCGCGCTGGACGCCGTCAAGGGCGTGACGGCGTTCGACATGGACGTCGCCGAGTTCAAGCGAGCAGTGGTGGCGCGCAGCGGGCAGGTGGTGGTGGCGGTGATCAACGAGAAACTGTCGAGCATCGCCCACTATCAGGTCGCGCCATGCGAGGAAGTGGGCGCCTTGGTGGTCGAGCACGATGCGCCGACGGACAGACTGGAACTGTTTCGCGGCAAGGTCGCGCAGATCGTCAACGCGCAACCGGGTGCCTGACCGGCATTTGCGCTAAATCGTCGTCGTGCCTTGCCAGATTTCGGTTCGGTTGCGTCCTTCATGCTTGGCGACGTACAGCGCGGCGTCCGCACGTTCCACGAAGGTTTCCATGGTGGAGCATTCCTGCGCCTGACAGCCGTAGACGCCCAGGCTGATGCTGACGATGCCGCTCGGGTTGCCCTGGTGTTCGATGGCGCGTGTCAGCACCGCCTGACGAATTTTCTCCGCAAGCAGAAAGGCGCCTGGCGCTTCACTGTACGGCAGGAACACAGCCATCTCTTCTCCGCCGTAGCGCACGGCCAGGTCGCCTGTCCGGTTGAGGTTGCCGCGGATGCACTCGGCTACGGCGACGATGCATTTGTCGCCCGCGACGTGCCCGTAGTTGTCGTTGTAGCTCTTGAAGAAGTCGATATCGATCATGATCAGGCTCAACGGGTGCAGGTTGGGCTGGCCTTTGGAGAACTCGAGCCCGAGGATTTCATGGAAGTGACGCCGATTCGCAAGCCCGGTGAGGCTGTCTTGCAAGGCCAGTTTTTCCAGTGAGTGACTGGCGATTCTGAGTTGAGATTCAGCGTTCAGCCCGTAACGAATCTGCTGAAACAGCAGCACACCGAACAGCAGGTTGGCGACCACCACGCACACGATGATTGCCAGCGAGCGCCATGCGTACTGGCGCCACTCGTCGAGCACCTCGTATTCGGACAGGCCCGCCAGGACTACCAGCGGGTAGCGGTCCAGACGTTTGTAGCCGTACAGCCGGATTTCGTGGTCGAGGATCGACTGCACCGTCGCCGTGCCTTCGTAGTGTTCCTTGAGGTATTTGCGAAACAGTTCACCGTCGGCGATGGAGGCGCCGCGCACGTTTTCCATGGTCGGACGACGCGCCAGGACGGTGCCGTCGGCCATCGTCAAGGTAATCACCCCTCGCTTGCCAATGTCGAAGCGGTCGAAGAAACGATCGAAATACGCAAGCTCTATGGTTGCCAGTACCACGCCAGCGAAACGACCTTCGGAGTCGTTGACCCGTCGCGAGATCGGTATGATCCAGTCGTTGGTGGTGCGGCTGCGAATGGCCTGGCCGATGTGCGGCAGATTGCTGTCGATGGCTTTATGGAACTGGAAATACTCGCGGTCGGCGTTATTGGCGTTTGGCGGCGCATGACTCAGCGAGGTAGCGGCCCAATTGCCGTCCTTGTCGTAGATGAACAGGCCCTGAATTTGCTCGACGCCGGCGGCGGTGGCGCGCAGGTATTCGTGCATGCGCGAACTGGTGGCGGCGCCAAAGCCGTCGTAGGAGAGACGCTCGACGATTCCGGCCACCGGAATGTCCGCCTGATCGAAGGTGTCGTCGGCCTGCTGCGCCATCGAACGCGAAAGGTTGGCCACCGTGGTGTTGGCGATATCCAGTTCATGGCTGCGCGTCTGACGCAATTGCCACAACGTGATGCTGGTGATGGAAAGGCACACCAGCACGGTAAAGAATCCCGCCAGCCACAACACAGGCATGCGCTTCAGGCGCCTGTTCCTGGCGTCGAAGACCGTTCCTTCTACTTGTCTCAATCCCCGCCCCCACTGACGCCCACGATTTCAGACCCACCGTGTGACGAACGCTCCCTCATTCGTGGCACACGGTATCGCAACAGCGACCGTCTGACACAGAGAGTAGGACAAGTCGGGGATTTTGAAGGAAAAAGTGTGCCGAAGGTGAGACTTCGGCAGAAGACACTGTGGCGGAGGTGTGAAGACCCGCTGGACTGCCCCAAGAAGTGGGACACCCATCCAGTTTTCTGGGAGCCCAGGTTTTGTGTTGATCCGCAGACCTGTGGCAGACACGGAACTCAAGCCAATGATCGTTCCGCACGCTCCGCGTGGGAATGCATCCGCCCACGCTCTGCGTGGAAATCGAATGGCACAGCACGTGATGAGCGGCTTGCCCGCGCGGTGGGTCAGTTGCCTCAATGTCGACTGACACACCGCATTCGCGACCGTCGTAACCTCCGATTGCTCCCACACGTTGAACTGCCTCAAGAAGTTGGACACCCATCCAATTTTTTGGGGCCGTCCAGCTCATTCAACGTTCAAGAACGAGTCGCGCCTTAAACCTGCCGTCCTGGCACCTCATCGACCTTCGGCTGCCAGTTCTTCTGCCCCGTGTGGGTGGTGTGCACCGGAATCGGTGCCTTGAGCAGGACGAAGTACGCCACGGCCGAGAGCAGTGCGACGATGGCGCTGACGGCAAATGCAGTGGCGAAGGTGCCCGAGTACTGCACGCTGAACCCGGTCACGATCGGGGCTACGGAACCGGCGATGTAGCCGCCGAAATTCTGGATCGAACCGAGTGAGGCCACGCGCTTGGTGTCGACCACGGTGTTGACCACCATCCACGCCGTGGCGCTGGACAGATTGATACCGAACAGCGCCAGGCAGAGCAGGGCGATGCAGCCGCCCAGACTCGTGACGAAGGTCAGTGGCAGGGTGAACACGGCCGCGAACACCAGACCGCCAATCACCGTGTACTTGCGGCTGTTGAGCACGCCGACGCCGCGTTTCACCAGACGGTCGCAGATCCGGCCGGCGGCGATGGTGCCGATGGCGCCGAACACGTAGGCGAAGGACACCACCCAGGCCGTCGAGTACGGATCAAGACCATGCTCGCGCTGGAAGTAACCCGGCAGCCAGGTCAGGTGCAGCCAGAGCATGTAGATCACGCCCATGAAACCGAGGAAGGTGGCCCAGGTGCTGCGATGTTTGAACAGGTCGAGCCAGCCCGCGAAGAATGACCCTTGGGGCGCCGCGTCGACGACCACGGGTTCGCGTGCCGCAATAACCGGCTGTTCGCCGCGCGCTTCCAGTTCCTTGAGGTACTGCGCACGGCTCTTGTAGAACATCAGCCAGCACAGCGCCAGGACGATGCCGAGCACGCCGGTGATGATAAACATGCCGCGCCAGCTGAAGTTGACCATGAACAGCGTCAGGATCGGTGGTGCCAGGCACGGTCCGATGCAGGTCGCCGACCAGACGATCCCTGTCGGGGTACCGCGCTCGTGTTCTTCGAACCATTCATTGAGGGTTTTCGCCGCCGAAGGAAACATCGGCGCCTCGCCAATCCCCAGCAACACCCGCAGCGCGAAGAAGCCGCTGAAGCTGTTGATGAAGCCTGATGCCGTTTGCGCCACCGACCACACCAACAGCGCGCCGCCCAGCGCAATCTTGCTGCCCAGCTTGTCGATGATCATGCCCATCGGCAGCTGTGCGAACGCGTAGGCCAGTGAAAACGCCGACAACAGAATGCCCATCTCGGAAGGGCTGATCAGCATGTCTTTCTGGATGGTGGTGTTGGCGATGGAGAGGGCGCTGCGGTCGAGATAATTGACGATCCCGAACAGCATCAGAAAGACGATCGTGATCGTCTGGTAGGTCTTGAGGCTTTTCATAGGCACCTTTTTTATTGTTGTTAAGGCTGCTGGCGGCGGACCCGGATCACGAGGTCGCCGCGGATTTTTACCCTGTGTCGCCCGGGTGTACGTGAATCAGGTGATTGCGCCGATCTGCCACGGCACGAACTCGTTCTGCCCGTAGCCGTGTTGCTCGCTTTTGCTGCGTGCGCCGGAAGCAATGTCCAGCATCATCTGGAAGATGTACGCGCCGCGTTCTTCAATCGTGGTGCTGCCATCGGCGATGCCGCCGCAGTTGACGTCCATGTCTTCCTGCTGGAATTCGAACACGCGGTTGTTGGTCGCCAGCTTGATCGACGGCGTCGGCGCGCAGCCATACGCCGAGCCACGGCCGGTGGTGAAGGCAATCAGGTTGGCACCGCCTGCGACCTGACCCGTCGCCGAAACCGGGTCGTATCCCGGCGTGTCCATAAACACCAGACCTTGCGCATGCACCGCTTCGGCGTACTCATAGACGCCCATCAGGTTGGTCGAACCGGCCTTGGCCACGGCGCCGAGCGACTTCTCCAAAATGGTCGTCAGACCGCCTGCCTTGTTGCCGGCGGACGGGTTGTTGTTCAGTTCGGCGTTCATCCGCTTGCAGTAGTCTTCCCACCAATGAATCCGCTGAACGAGCTTTTCACCCACCGCGCGGCTCACTGCCCGACGTGTCAGCAAGTGCTCGGCGCCATAGATTTCCGGGGTTTCCGACAAAATCGCGGTGCCGCCCGCCGCGACCAACCGATCCACCGCGTTGCCCAGTGCCGGGTTGGCGGTGATGCCCGAATAACCGTCCGAGCCGCCACATTGCAGGCCGACGATCAGGTGCCGGGCGCTGACCGTTTCACGCTTGATCTGATTGGCCTGCGGCAGCAGCGACTTCACCTGCTCAATGCCGCTGGCGATGGTCTTCGACGTGCCGCCCGTGCCCTGGATGGTGAACGCGCGCAATTGGTCCGAGGCCTTGAGCCCCTGACTGTCGAGCAGGTCCTGAATCTGATTGGTTTCGCAGCCCAGCCCCACCACCAGCACCGCAGCGAAATTAGGGTGCACGGCATAACCCGCGAGCGTGCGGCGCAGCAGATCGATGGCTTCGCCCTTGGAGTCGATGGCGCAGCCTGAACCGTGGGTCAGTGCGACAACGCCGTCGATGTTGGGGTAGTCGGCGAGGGCCTCTGGGTGGATGTCGCGACGAAACTGGTCGGCAATCGCCCGGGCCACCGTGGCCGAGCAGTTCACCGACGTGAGAATGCCGATGTAGTTACGCGTGGCGACCCGACCGTCGGCGCGCACGATGCCTTGAAAGAACGCCTCGGTTTTCGGCGTCTCGTGGACGTCCACGCCAAAGGCGTAGTCGCGGGAGAAATCCGACATCTCGACGTTATGCACATGCACGTGCTGACCGGCCTCGATCGGTTGCGACGCAAAACCGATGATCTGCCCGTACCTGCGCAGCGCCTGGCCCTGCTCAACGTGCACCGTCGCCACCTTGTGCCCGGACGGTATGTCCTGCAGCACGGTGATGCCTTCTTCTTCGAGGCGCGTGCCTTCACTCAGCGCTTGTCTGGCAACCAGCACGTTGTCGAGGGGGTTGAGGCGGATGACCAGGGCGCTACTGTCGAACGCTGGCGTTTTGGCGATGAGTTCCATGCGGCCTCTCAGGACGGTTACCCCCTGCGTCAGCGTCGTGACAAGTCGCGACGACGCAGCACAACGGCTCCCGGACAGGGAACGACGCCGTTACAGGCGGCCAAAGTTCTTGTTGTTCGTATTGGGCGGACTGGCGCAGGCACAGCCCGGCCCCCGTTGTGAATCACTCTATGAAGCGTTTTGATAATTTCCCAATGAAAGGTTTCGATTGATCGATAACGGGTGGTTATCAAAAAAACATGAAAACGGTTCGTTTTTCATGGCGAGGGTCCTTGCGCTTACAGTTCGTCGGTCTTTTTCAGATAGCCCAACAACTCTTTCACCGCCGCTGACATCGGTCTGGCCTTCGAGGTCAGCAGGCCCAGATTAGCCATGGCCAGCGGCAGTTCCACCGGCAGCATGGTGATCATTCCATAGCGGGCGTAGTGCTCGGCGACGTCGTTGGGCACCACGGCGATCATGTCGGACGACTCCAACATGGCCGTGGTGGCGAGGATCGAGCTGGTTTCGATGATGTCCAGCGGCTGGATCAACTGCGCGGCCTTCAATGCGTTTTCCACCTGCCGCCTCATCGGACTGTCGATCGGGTGCAGGATCCAGGTCAGTGGCGCCAGGTCTGCCAGACGCGTGTCGGGTCTGTTGGCGAGTGGATGGCCTGGGCGAGCAATGATGCGCATGCGTTCGCCCTGTTCAAACAACTGAATGTCCAGCCCCTGACTGTCCAGCTGATCCGGCAGCCGGCCCAATACCAGATCGAAATCCCCACGAATCAACGCCGGCAGCAGCGTGTCGCTGGTGCCGACCTCGATCGCCACCCGCACTTTTGGGTGTTGAGCCTTGAACGCCAGCACACCGCGGGTCAGCAAGGTCGGCACTGGGCCCATCACCGTGCCGATGCGGACCATCCCTGCCGCGCCGCGCGCCAGTTCAGCGATCTGCGCTTCGGCGTACTCGAACTCATGCAGCGCGCCCTGGGCGTAACGGATCATCACGTCCCCGAACAGCGTCGGCTGCATGCCTCTGGGCAGTCGCTCGAACAGTTGCACGCCCAGGCGCTCTTCCAGCTGCTGCAACAACAGACTCGCGGCGGGTTGCGTCGTGTGAATCGCCGACGCCGCCTTGCGCAGGTTGCCCAGTTCGCCCAAGGCGTTGAGCAGTGCGATCTGGCGGCTGGAGATCTTCAGCGTGGCAAATTTTTCAGGCAGGTCTGACATACCGGATTTGATATCGATGATTAGGATTTCGCGATTATACCTGTATCGGTGATGGGTCTACAGTCACAGCATCGCCTGCCGACGATTATCGCGAATGAATTCGCGCCCACAGGATTAACGCGAATCTCCTGTGGGAGCGAATTCATTCGCGATGACGGCGATACGGACGCATCGATCTTTCAGAACAACAAGAGAGCTATCCATGACGCTGATCATCACCTCCGTCTCCATCCGCGATATCCGTTTCCCCACCTCACTGTCCCTCGACGGCTCCGACGCGATGAACAGCGCGCCGGACTATTCGGCCGCCTACGTCGTTCTGCACACCGATTCCCGCGACGGTCTGGAAGGGCACGGCCTGACGTTCACCATCGGCCGGGGCAACGAGATCTGTGTGGCGGCGATCCAGTCGCTGGCGCCGCGTATCGTCGGGTTGAGCCTGGAAGAAATCACAGCTGACATGGGCGCGTTCTGGCACGACGTCACCGCCGGCGACAGCCAGTTGCGCTGGCTGGGGCCGGAGAAGGGCGTGATCCACCTGGCCACGGCAGCGTTGGTGAACGCGGTCTGGGATTTGTGGGCGAAGGTCAAAGGCAAACCGGTCTGGAAACTGCTCACCGACATGACGCCCGAGCAGTTGGTGAAATGCCTGGATTTCAGCTACGTCACCGATGCGATCACGCCGGAAGAAGCCATCGCGTTGCTGCGTCGGCAAGTGCCCGGCAAAGCCGAACGTGAAGCGCACCTGCTTGCCGAGGGGTATCCGGGATACACCACCGCGCCCGGCTGGCTGGGGTATTCCGAAGAGAAAATGCGTCGTCTGGCCCGCGAAGCCATCGCCGACGGCTGGACGCACATCAAACAGAAAATTGGCTCGGACATTGAAGAAGACCTGCGTCGCGCCGCGATTCTGCGCGATGAGCTCGGCTGGGACCGCACGCTGATGATGGATGCCAACCAGGTCTGGAGCGTCGAAGAGTCGATCAGCAACATGCGTCGGTTGGCGGCGTTCGAGCCGTGGTGGATCGAGGAACCGACCAACCCGGACGACATTCTCGGTCATGCGACCATTCGCCAGCGCATCAAACCCATTGGCGTCGCAACGGGTGAACATTGCCACAACCGCGTGATGTTCAAGCAGATGTTCCAGGCCGAGGCTCTGGATTTCTGCCAGCTGGATGCGGCGCGTCTCGGTGGCCTGAACGAAGTGCTGATCGTCTTGCTCATGGCTGCCAAGTTCAATGTGCCGGTGTGCCCGCACGGTGGCGGCGTGGGGTTGTGCGAATACGTGCAGAACATCTCGATGTTCGACTACATCGCGGTGTCAGGTTCGCTGGAAAATCGCGTGCTGGAATACGTCGATCACCTGCACGAACACTTTCTCGACCCGGTGGTAATTCGCCGTGGCCGCTACATGCCGCCCCAACGTCCCGGTTACAGCATCGAAATGACCGCCGAAACGCTAGAGCGCTATGAGTACCCGAACGGGCCGGTGTGGGTGGATCTGGCGCAACGTCACCAGGCATGACCTTTGTAGGAGCGCGCTTGCCCGCGAAGACGTAAGAACGTCCGACAGAGATGTATCGCCTGGAAGTCGGCTTTCGCGGGCAAGCGCGCTCCTACAAATGAGTTACGGCCACAGACACACCAATGTCGCTGCCGATACGGGCCTTTCGTGGTGATGACCGGTATGATCGCGGTCATCTACCCGACCTCGGTGTGACATGAATTCTCCGGATCCTGGCAAAATTCCCGCTCCAGACCGTGATCGCCTCTCCGCGTCATTGCTGGGCGGCGGTTGCGAGCCCGACCCGCGTTTCACCCTGGCAAACGAACGGACCTTCCTGGCCTGGATTCGCACGGCGCTGGCATTCCTGGCGGGCGGGATTGCCGTCGAGGCGTTCACCAGTGACGTGTTCAGCCCGGGCCTGCGTCGCGCGGTGGCGTTGTCGTTATTGGTGCTGGCGATGCTGGTCAGCGCCAGTGCCTGCATCCGTTGGCTGAAAGTCGAGCGCGCGATGCGTCAGCGCAAACCGCTGCCGTTGCCGGTGCTGGTGCCGATTCTGTCGCTGGGTGGGGCGTTGGTGGCGGCGGGGTTGATCGTCTTTCTTATATATGGCGCGTCGTGAGTCGCCGAGGCAATGTCTCTCTGGGCCATGACGATCCGGGTTTACAGCCGGAACGCACGCTGCTGGCGTGGCGGCGCACGCTGCTAACCCTCATCGTCGTCTGCACGATCTTCCTTCGCTGGATTCCTCATTTCGGTCTGATTGCCTTGCTGCCGATCATTGTGTCGCTGGCGGCCAGCCTGCTGATCCAGATCGCCCTTAATTCCCGCTACCGCAAGAGTGCCCGCGGTCTGAAGAACGAGCGCATCCCGGCGCCGCTGCGTGAGGTGGTGGTGTTGGGCGCAACGGTGATGGTGCTGAGCGTGGTGGGGATTTATGCGGTGGTGTCTGCCTGATGGCAAACATTCTGGTCGGACGCTGAAAAAATGGTGGGAGCGAATTCATTCGCGAGGCGTTATTTCAGGCGATGAAGCGTTATTTCAGGCGATGAAGCGCTGTCGTCCACATTGATTTCTCGCGAATGAATTCGCTCCCACCGGTTGTTTCGCATTCGGTGTGTACACCGGTGGTGATTGTTCAATCACCACCTTAACGCCATTGGAAGGTGGTTTACGCCGTCGCCTCTTCTTTATAGAACGCATAGTCGGTGTAGCCCACTTCCGTGCCGCCGAAGAACGTCGGGCGGTCGTACGCGTTCAGCGGCAGGTGATGGCGCAGGCGCGCAGGCAGATCAGGGTTGGCGATGAAGTGGCGACCGAAGGCAACCAGATCGGCGTCGCCCGCCTGAACAATGGCTTCTGCGCTTTCGCCGTCGAACCCGCCCGCCGTGATGATCACGCCTTTATAGTGCTTGCGGATCAACTGAGCCGCCACCGGCGCCGGGTCGGCATTTTCATCTTCGATGTTGCCCAGAATACGCGGCTCGATCAGGTGCAGGTACGCCAGGTTCAGCGGTGCCAACTGCTGCGCGACGTAAGTAAAGAGGCCTTCCGGGTCGCTGTCGCCCATGTCACCCCACGTGCCGCTTGGGCCAATGCGCACCGCAACCCGTTCACTGCCCCAGACTGAAATCAGTGCCTGGGTCACTTCCAGCAAAAAGCGCGTGCGGTTTTCAAACGAGCCGCCGTAGCTGTCGGTGCGCTTGTTGCTGTTGTCCTGCAGAAACTGGTCGACCAGATAACCGTTGGCACCGTGCAATTCCACGCCGTCAAAACCGGCTTTGACGCCACGCTCGGCCGCGGCGCGGAAGCTTTCAACCAGATCCGCGATTTCTTCGACGGTCAGTGCGCGGTTGGGTGTGTTCGGCACCCAGCCTTCAGTGGTGTACGCCACGCCGCCGTGCGGCACTTCGGACGGGCCAACCGGGAGGCTGCCTTCAGGTTGCACATCGACGTTGGATTGACGACCGGCGTGGTAGAGCTGCAGGAAAATCTTGCCGCCTTTAGCGTGTACCGCGTCGGTGACCTGTTTCCAGCCCGCGATCTGGCTGTCATCAAACAGGCCCGGTGCGCCGAGGTAACCATTACCGTTGGGCGCAGCGATGGTGGCTTCGCCGATCAGGAAACCGCCTTCGGAGGTGCGCTGAGCGTAGTACTCGGCCATCAATGGACCCGGGCGGGCGCCTTCTTCGGCACGCATGCGGGTCAGGGGAGCCAGCACGACGCGGTGAGCAAACGTGAAAGGGCCTACGTTAACGGGAGAATGAAGTGTGGACATGATTGCCTCGGTCGCAAGTGCAAAAAGAAAAACCGTTGCCCGTGCCGAAAGCCGTGAGGACTTTCGCGTTCGGGGCGCTTGAGACCAGTACACGCGATTTCCCCGTGCGGATAAACGGGCCGCGTTTCCCAACACTTCGGACTTTTCGGCTGTAATGCTCGGGCTTGTAGATTCTCTTGCACACGCCTGCTCATGTAGGAGCGCGCTTGCCCGCGAACGCGGCGTGTCAGTCAATAAACAGGCTGCTGACACACCGTCTTCCCGGGCAAGCGCGCCCCCACTGTTAACCGTGGCTTATTCGTCTACCTGCGTCACCGCAATGTGCTGACTGTCCGCGCCCGCGGCGCGACTTTCCTTACGCTCGCTCAGCCAGCCGCTGATTTGACCGGAGAATTCAGGCGGCGCTTTGCGCCCGGTGCGGCGCGCAAGGTCGAGGATTGTCTGCTGGTCCAGCGCTTCTTCCATACGCTTCTGCGCGGTCAGCATCGCAGCGTTGATGCCGCAGATCCCTTCGGTCGCCCATTCCGGCGCGCACCCGTCGAACACCGCACAACGGCCGCGAATGTCCCGGCAATCGAAAATCAGCTTGCGCCCGTCGATGGCCGTGACGATGTCGAGCAGGGTGATTTCGTCCGAAGGCCGGCCCAGTTTGAACCCGCCCCGCACACCCTCGGTCGCCACCACCAGCCTGGCTTTCGCCAGCTTGGTGAACACCTTCGCCAGGTATTCCTGAGGCACGCCTTGCAGTTCGGCCAGGTCGCGCACGCTGGCTTCGCGGCTGTCGCCACGCTCATCCACCAGATAAAGCAGACAGTGAATGCCGTATTCGACACCCGCGCTATAGAGAGACATGTCGATCTCCGACTGAGTTGATCGTGCGAAACCTAACAATTTGACGCGTTGGCCGCAAGGAGCGGCACGTTTTGATGACCGGCGGCAATGACCGGTATTAGCACGAATCAATCAGTAGACAGCCGGTAATAGCGTTTATATGATTGAAATTAAGGGATTTTATTGATCAGTCTGAAGCTGGGAGGAAAAGTTGAGTGAAAAACGGCTTGCCGAAATTAACTACGACCAATAGATTCGTAGTTATGTTGGGTGGGTCGGGAACTCCGACCTGGACGCACCGGCAGGGGGCGCTACAGCGTTTACCTGAGCCTGCCCGTGACGTACTCAATGTGAAAACGACTTTTTTCTTCTTTGGAGCACAAAATGAAAAAGCAAATCCTGATCGTCGGCGCGGGTTTTGGCGGGATGTGGAGCGCACTGAGTTCCGCGCGTTTACTGGACATGCACGGTCGCAACGACGTCGACGTTACCGTGCTGGCTCCTGACGCCGTGTTGGGTGTTCGCCCGCGTTACTACGAGCAGGAAGTGCATCAGATGCAGTCGCCATTGGGGCCATTGTTCGATGCGGTCGGCGTGACTTTCATTATAGGCATGGCGCAAACCATCGACGTCGCAGGTAAAACGGTCAGCTACACCGACGCTCACGGCGTACAAGCCTCGATCAACTACGACAAACTGGTTCTGGCCACCGGCAGCCGCGTCGTTCGTCCTGCGTCAGTGCCGGGTGTCGAGCATGCATTCGATGTTGACCTCATGGCAGAAGCCACCCGCCTTGAACAGCACATCAAGTCGCTGGCGCAACAGCCAGAGTCGGCGATGCGCAACACCGTGGTCGTCGCCGGTGGCGGGTTCACCGGTATCGAAACCGCGACTGAAATGCCAGCGCGTCTGCGGGCTGCCTTGGGTACGGACGCCACTATCAAGGTGATCATCGTGGATCGCGGCGAGAAAGTCGCCGCGGCCTTGGGCCAGAACATCAGCCCGTCGATCATCGAAGCCACCGAGGCGCTGGGCGTGGAGTGGGTCGTCAATGCATCGGTCGCTGCCGTGGATGCCAACGGCGTGACCCTGGCCGACGGTCGTCGTATCGACGCCAGCACCGTGGTCTGGACTGTCGGTGTGCGGGCCAGCTCGCTGACCGAGCAGATTCCGGGCGAGCGTGATGCTTACGGCCGTCTGCACGTAGACCGCAACCTGAAAGTCATCGGCCAGAACGACATCTTCGCCACTGGCGACACGGCATACGCGGCCACCGACGACGAAGGCCATTACGCCCTCATGACCTGCCAGCACGCCATCGCGCTAGGCCGTTCGGCCGGCAACAACGTGGCCGCCGACCTGTTGGGCGAAGCGCCGATCCCGTACAGCCAGGTCAAATACGTCACCTGCCTGGACCTCGGCGCCTGGGGCGCGGTGTACACCGAAGGCTGGGACCGTCAGGTCAAGCTGATCAAGGAAGAAGCCAAGCAACTCAAACAGCAGATCAACTCAGTGTGGATCTACCCACCCGTGGCCGAGCGGGCAGCGGCACTGGCGGCGGCTGACCCGATGATTCCTGTTGTGGCGTAAGCGAGCAGCGAACACAAAGGCGCCTTCGGGCGCCTTTGTGTTTTGGTTCGATCCTCCAACCGCCGTGGAAGTAGGCGGCTGATTACGTCGCAGGTTCCTACGGGGTTTAACCGTCCTTCCCGATTGTTGCGATTTTCCGATTCGCTCAGGATTTGCACTTCAGCAGCGAGCCGCCCGCAGACAACATGCTCTGACCAGACGACTCCATCCGCTCCCTTGCTGATCTGCTCATACCTGATCCAGTTGATGGCTTAACAGTTCGTCGCCGGACAATTGACGTCAAAGTGATGGCTCATTAACATCGCCGCCGATTATTGATGTCACTGTGCTATTGCAAGGACGCTACGTGAATTCTCTCGCTTCAAGAGCTGCTTTTTATTGCCTGCTCGCCGCCATGCCGGTCGCTTCACTCGCCGCGCCCGTACCCGAGCCCGGCGTGCAAGATCTGATCCGTGATCGCCAGGACCGACTGCTTGAAGAGCAGCAGCGCCGCCTCGAAGAGCTCAAGAACTTGCCGGGCAAGCAGAGCGCTCCCGTTGCTCCCAATGCGCCCGCCGACACCCGCTGCTTCACCATCAACACGATCGAGCTCAAAGGCGCTGACTCGCTTTCCGAGTCCGAGCGCACACGTTTGACCCAGCCCTATCTGGGCCAGTGCCTGGGCGTTTCGCAGCTCAACGAACTGCTCAAGGTCATCACCAGCCTGTACATCGAGAAGGGCTTGGTCACCAGTCGCGCCTATCTGCCGCAGCAGGATTTGTCCAAGGGCCAGTTGCAAGTGCTGGTGATCGAAGGCCGTCTGGAAAAACTCAAGAGCGACGCCAACAGCGGCCTGACCGATCGCGAATTGGCGATGGCGTTTCCGGGCAGGGAAGGGCAGTTGGTCAACCTGCGCGAGATCGAGCAGATGGTCGATCAGCTCAACCGCTTGCCGTCCAATCAGGCGCAGATGGAGCTGACGCCGGGGCAGGCCGTCGGCGGCAGCGACGTGCTGGTCAAGAACACCCCGCAGAAACCCTGGCGCGTGAACCTGTCGCGCAACAACGACGGTCAGCGCAGCACCGGCGAGCAACAGTGGAACACCGGCCTTGAGTGGGACAGCCCGCTGGGTCTGGCCGATCAGTTGAGCCTGCGCGGCGGCCACGATGCCATGACCGATCACCAGCACACCTCGCACAACGCATCGCTGGCCTACAACCTGCCATGGGGCTGGTGGAATTTCAGTTACAGCTACAGCGAAACGGACTACCGCTCGCAGGCCCAGGCCAATGGTTTCAACTTCAAGCAGAGCGGCGACAGCCAGACCCATCTGGTGCGCGCCGAGCGGGTCATTTATCGCGACGCCCTGAGCAAGACCTCGCTCAACGTTGGCCTGTCCAACCTGCGCACCAATAACTACATCGAAGACAGCCGCCTGGCGCTAAGCAGCAACCGCATCAGCGAAGTCCAATACGGCATCAATCATGGCCGACGCATCGGTGGCGCGTTTCTCAACATTGATCTGGGCATGCAGCAGGGAATCAGCGCCTTCGGAGCCCAGGACAACAATCATCCTGGCCCCGGCGAGCCCGACGCGCGCTATCGCAAAGACACAGGCACCCTCAGTTACCTGCAACCGTTCAAGCTGTGGGGCGAGAGCTTCACCTTCACCAGCCTTGCGACCGGACAGCGCAGCGAAGATGTGCTGTTCAGCCCGCAACGCATGAGCCTTGGCGGATCGTCGTCGGTGCGCGGCTACAAGGATCAATTCCTCTCCGGTGATAGCGGCGGTTATTGGCGTAACGAGCTGCGCCTGACCCGGCCCGTGACCCTCGACTGGCTGCGTCCGGCCTTCACCGAATACGGCACCGCCGCCGGTTACGACCAGGGCGTGATCCGCAACGATCGCTACAACGACGACCAGCACGGACGCCTGTCCAGCAACGCCTTCGAATTCTTCGCGCGCGGCCAGCACATCGCCGCGACCGTGACCTTTGCCCATTCTCTGGAACGTCCTGCCGGTCTGATCGAGCGCGAATCGCCGATCTACTTCCGCATGGACTTTTTCCTCTAACGTTTCGCCGGGATGCCTGACATGGACGTTCGTTTCTTCAACTTTCTTGCCCGTCAACCGTCCGCGAAACTGATCGAGCGATCGTCATTCTGCGGCCTGCCCAAGCGCGGCATCGCGCTGATTCTGGTGCAGGCGATGTTCTGGCAGCCACTGCTGGCCCAGGCCGACGGCATTGCCGTGAGTGGCACCACCAACACCACGATGGGCCAGGCAGGCAACGGCGTGCCGATCGTCAACATCGCCGCCCCTAACGCCAGCGGTCTGTCGCATAACCAGTACCAGCAATACAACGTCGGCGCTCAGGGCGTGATCCTCAATAACGCCACCGACCGCACCCAGAGCACCCAACTGGGCGGCATCATCCTCGGCAACCAGAACCTCAACGGCCGCGCCGCCAGCACCATCCTCAACGAAGTGGTCGGCGCCAACGCCACGCAGCTCAAGGGCTACACCGAAGTGGCCGGGCAATCGGCCCGCGTCATCGTCGCCAACCCGTACGGCATCAGCTGCAACGGCTGCGGTTTTATCAACACCCCGCAAGTCACGCTCACCACCGGCAGACCGATGCTGGACAACGGCCGTCTCGACCACTTCCGCGTCGAAGGTGGCAGCGTCTCCATCGACGGCGCTGGCCTCAATGCCGACAACGTCGACCAGTTCGACATCATCACCCGCAGCGCCAAAATCAACGCCGAGATCCATGCCAAGAAGCTCAACATCATCACCGGTCGCAACGATGTCGACGCCCAGACCCTCAACGCCACTGCATTGGCCGACGACGGCAGCGACAAACCGCAACTGGCCATCGACAGCTCGGCACTGGGCGGCATGTACGCCGGCGCAATTCGGCTGGTCGGCACCGAAGCCGGCGTCGGCGTGAAACTGGCCGGTAACCTCGCGGCCAGCGCAGGCGACATCCAGATCGACGCCAACGGCCAACTGAGCATGGCCCAGGTCGCGGCCAACGGGTCGATCAACGTCAAGGCCGCCAGCGCCGACGTGCAGGGCGCGGTCTACGGCAATAGCGTCGACCTGCAGACCCGCGATGCGCTGAATGTGCAGCAAAACATTGCCGCACGCGACCGCATCAGCCTGAGCAGCAATGGCCAGCTGACCAACAACGCGATCGTTGAGGCGGGGGTCAATGCCGACAACAGTCGTAACGCTGCGGGCGATGTGGCGCTGAATGCTCAAAACCTGCGTAACAGCGGCAGTGTGATTGCCAGCCGCGATCTAAGCGCGTCCACCCGTCAGAACCTTGATAACAGCGGTCGCCAGATCACGGCCGGGGGCAATCTGGCCCTGAGCGTTCAAGGGACGCTGAACAACCAGAGCGGACTGGTCAGTGCCACCGGGCCCGCGCAGATCGTCGCCAATACAGTGCAAAACGGTAGCGGCCGCATAGCCAGCAAGGGTAACCTCAACGCCACCATCACCACCCTGAACAACCAGAAAGGTGAGCTGGTCGCCCAAGGCAACCTGACGCTCAAAGGCAGCCAACTCGACAACCGCACGGGCGGGCTGGTCGGGGCGACGAAAGCGCTGAATCTCGACCTCAGCGACATCGACAACCGTGGTGGCGAAATCTCCAGCCAGATCGACGTTCGCATCAAAGCGGGCCAACTCAACAACAGCCAGGTTGGCAAGCTGCTGTCCGGCGGCGCCATGAACCTCAACATCGCCAATGTCTTCAACCAGAACAATGGCCTGATCTATGCGGGCAGCGCATTGCGCCTCGACGGCGGGTTGCTGAACAACAGTGGCGGCACCCTGTCCGGGCAAACCGATCTCAGCGTCAACCTCGCCGGTGACCTCGACAATAGCAACGGCCTGCTTAGCAGCGAAGGCACCCTGAACATCGCGGCCAACAACCTGACCAACACCACTGGCAAACTCTCCAGCGCCGGGGCGTTGAAGGTCATCGCAACCGGCGCGGTGAACAACCAGCAGGGCTCAGTGAGCACCGACAGCACGCTGACCCTCACCAGCGCCAGCCTCGACAACCGCAACCATGGCGCGATCTCCGGCAAGGGCGCGACCGTCGTCAACACCGGCGCGTTAGACAACAGTTACCAAGGCCAACTGACCAGCGCCGACAGCCTGAGCCTTACCGCAGGTCAGGTTACCAACCAGGACAGCGGTCGCATCGCTGCCGCCAAGGCAGTTACCGCCAGCGTCACCGGCCTCAACCAACAAGGTGGCGAGCTGTTCAGCAACAGCACGCTCACCCTCGACCTCAACCATGGGCAACTCAATAACCAGAACGGTTTGATCAACGCGCCCGGTGCGTTGCTGCTGAAAAACCTTGCGGCTGTGAATAACCAGAACGGCGAAATCTCCAGCGCCCTGGGCTTTGAGTTCAACGCCGACAGCCTCGATAACAGCAACGGCAAACTGTTGAGCAATCAGAGCTTGATCGTGCGGGTGGCTCAGGCACTGAACAACGTCAAAGGCATGATCGCTGCCGCCAGCCTCGATGTGCAGGCGGGCATGCTGGACAACTCCGGCGGCACCTTGACCAGCCGCAGTGACCTGACGCTCGACGTCAACGGGCTGCTCAGCAACGACAGCGATGGCCTGATCAACGCTGCACAAACCCTCAACCTGCAAGCGACCGGCATCAACAACATCGGTGGCACGCTGCTGGGCACCACTGCCGTTAACCTCGACCTTAATGGCGCAGATCTGGACAACAGCAACGGCCTGATCACGACCCAGAACCCGCTGACCCTCAACCACCTGCGCGACCTCAAAAACGCCAACGGCGAAATCTCCAGCAGCCAGAGTTTCAGCCTCACAGGCCGCACGCTGGACAACAGCAACGGCAAGCTCATCAGCAACCAGACGCTGACGCTCAACGCCAATTCGCTGCTCAACCAGCTCGGCCTGATTTCCGGCTGGGAAGGGTTGGACGTCAGCGGCGGCAGCCTGGACAACCGCAGCGGCGGCACGCTGTCGAGCCGCAATGGCGACGTCGGCGTCAACCTGACCGGTGCCTTGCTAAACGCGGCCAATGGCGCATTGGTCAGCCAGAAAGCACTGAACATCAGCGCGGCCAGCGTTGATAACCGGGGCGGGATTCTGTCCAGTGGAGCAGAGCAGACCTATACCGTCAGCGGCCTGCTGGACAACGGCCAGAACGGCCTCATCGACAGTGGCGCTGCGTTGACCCTCAATGCGGCAACGCTGGGCAACGCTGCAGGTACGATCAACGCCCAACAGGCGCTCAACTTCACCGGCACTGACCTGGACAACAGCGCCGGCAGCATCGCTGGCAATGCTGCTGTCACCCTCGACCTGCTCGGCAGCCTGACCAACACCAACGGTAAACTTGCCAGCGCGGGCGACCTGTTGATCAGCCGCGCCACCCAGATCAACAACCAGGGCGGCCAACTCGCCAGCCAACGCGCGCTGACCTTGTTCACCGGCGGCCTGGACAACAGCAATCGCGGCACCGTCGCGGCCAACGATCAACTGCTGCTCACAGCCAGCGGCGCCATTCAGAACGCCAATGACGGCCTGATCTACAGCAAGAACGCCAACCTCTCTGTGCAAGCCGCCAGCCTCGCTAACGGCAAAGGCACACTGCAAAGCCAAGGCGCGCTGGATCTGAATGTCAGCGGCGACATCGACAGCCAGAGCGGCAAGATCATCGCCCAAGGCGGCAACCTCAACGTCACTGCGAGCAACGTCGACAACCGGGGCGGTGTGCTCTCCAGCCTGCAAAACGCCTTCACCGCGCGCATCACCGGCGTGCTGAAAAACGGCTACGACCTGAACAATAACAATCAGGGCGGCATCACTCAGGCGCAGAGCCTCGACATTCGTGCGCTGGCCGGCATCGACAACTACGGCGGACGCATCTCCGCCCATACTGGCGACGCCCTGATCAACACCGGCAGCGGCAACTTCGACAACCGCAACGGCGGCCTGTATGCCAAACAGCGCGTCATTGTCACCGCCAACAATTTCGATAACAGCGGCAGCAACGACGGCCAGATCGCGGGTCAGCAGATCGACCTGACCCTGAGCGGCGCGCTGAACAACCAGCTCGGCATCATCGAAAGCGACAGCACCCTCAACATCACCGCTGCCAGCCTCAACAACCAGACCGGCAAACTCCGCGCCCTCGGCACCAGCGGTGTGACCAGGTTCCAGATCGGCGGATTGCTCGATAACCGCAATGGCACCCTGGAAACCGCCAACACCGACCTCGCGCTGGGTGTCGGCAGCCTGCTTAACGCGGGCGGCAGTATCCTGCATGTGGGCAGTGGAAATTTCGGGATTTCCACGACCAACGTCATCAACGCTGGAGGGAGCTTCATTACGCGTGGCGCGCTCACCCTCAATGCGGACAGCTGGACGAACAGCAGCGTCATTCAGGCAGGCACGCTGAACGTCAACGTCGGTAACTTCACGCAGACGGCCAGTGGACAGTTGTTGGCGTCGACTGCGCTGGTGGGCACGGGTGGAAACTGGACAAACGACGGTCTGATCGCCAGCGACGGAACGTTGAGCCTGACGTTGAGCGGCAGTTATACCGGCAATGGCCGTGTCAGCAGTCTTAATACATTGGGCCTCTCTGCCAGCCAATTGGCGTTGGGCAGTGCGGCCAGCATTGCGGGTGGTGCGCGCACCAACATCAATGTCGCAGGCACGGCGACCAACTATGGCCGACTGACTTCAAGCGCTGACCTGGTTGTCAACGCGGGCAGTCTTGCCAACTACGGCACGCTGGGTGCGGCTCAGAACCTCACATTGACCACGCCTGCGTTGAGCAACAGCCAGGGGCTGATCTTCAGTGGCGCGGACATGCAGGTAAACACTGCGACGCTCACTAACCTGAAAGGCGACTTCTACAGCCTGAGAAATCTCACCATCGGTGGTTATGGCGCTGCGCGTGCGAACCAGGTGTCGAACATCTCGGGTTCGATGGAGAGCGGCGGTAAATTCACCCTCAACGCCACAGCGTTTGAAAACCGTACCGAAGGCTCGGACGGGACGCAGAACTTCGCTGTAGGGCGCACGCTGGTTTCAGGTTTTATTGCCGTGCAGTGCATCGACTGCAGTGGCGACCACTATGAAGTCAACTACGTTGCGCGCGAGACCTTCGACGCAGGCCAGGACAGCGACACCAGTGCATCGGCACTGTTGACCGCAGGCAGCGATTTCAGCTTTTCCGGCAGCAGCTTTCTCAACAGCAAAAGCACTGTAAGCGCCGGCGGCAATATTTCGATTCAGGCCGACAATGTCAAAAACATTGGTGCGGTGAGTGGGACGGTTGAGCGTACGCGGACGTATTCCCAAGGTGTTGTGACGGACGGCACCGTCAACCGTTTTATGCCGGAAGTCGTTGCCTACAACCAGCGCGATAACCCGGACTTCCCTAAGATCTATTACGTCGCATCTTCTGGGGAGCTGCGTCTTGGAGTAGTGACATTCTCCACGGGACGGGAACCTGGGCATGACGGTGGTTTGATTAAAGTCACTACCGTCAAGGACGCTGAAACAGGTGAGAACGTTTCCGCCCTCACGATTTCTGGTTATGCGTGGGAAAGCACCCCGGCCTCCCAGTACGACCCCGCCAATTTGTTGCAACTCCCGACGGCGCTTTCAGGTTTGGCCTTGGTCAGCGACGTAGAAGTCGCCAAGGACGGCACCGGCAACGCTGGCCGGAGCGCTGTCATTCAAGCGGGTGGCAATGTCTCCATCAACGCCACTCAAGACCTGCAAAACAGCGTCATTCACGAAGACTACGCCTCCGCTGGCGGCACCAACAAGGTTGCCGACACCCACGCCAATGGCACAGGTTCCACCGTTGTCGTACGCCTGAATGCGCAACTCCCACCAGATTTGGCCCAACAGCAAATCGACCCAACAAGCTTGCCTGGCTTCAGTCTTCCGACCGGCCAAAACGGTTTGTTCCGGCTCAGCGATCAAAACGCAAGCCAGACAGACGCCGGAGCCCAGAACTGGAGCGTAAGCGGCTCGACTGTTTCGACGGTTCAGCGCGATGGTTCCAGTGCAGCGATTCAACCGCGAGGTATTCAGGTCGCCGGAGCCGGACAAACTCTCACCCGCGTCCAAGGCCTGCCAAGCTCCGCCGCCAAACCCGGCACCGGCAAATACCTGATCGAAACCAACCCGGTACTCACCGACCTCAAGCAATTCATGAGTTCGGACTATCTGCTCGCCGGCCTTGGCTACGACCCCGACGTCAGCGCCAAACGCCTCGGCGACGGCCTCTACGAACAGCGCCTCGTACAACAGGCCGTCACCGCGCGCACCGGTCAGGCCTTTATCGACGGACAGACCTCCAACGAGGATCAGTTCAAATACCTGATGAACAACGCCATCGCCAGCAAGGACGCGTTAAACCTGTCCGTTGGCGTATCGCTCACCTCCGAACAGGTTGCAGCCCTGACCCACGACATCGTCTGGCTCGAAGAGCACGAAGTAAATGGCGAAAAAGTGCTGGTGCCGGTGCTGTATCTGGCCCAGGCCGACAACCGCCTCGCACCTAACGGCGCACTGATTGCCGGCAACGACGTCACCCTTATCGCCGGCCAAAACCTCGACAACGTCGGCACCCTGAAAGCCACCAACAACCTGTCCGCCGTCGCTGGCAATGACCTGGTCAACAGCGGGCTGGTCGCGGCCGGCAATCGTCTGGACTTGCTGGCAGGCAACGACATCACCAACAAGGCAGGCGGCATCATCGCTGGCCGTGACGTGACCGTGACCGCCATCGGCGGCGACGTCACCAACGAACGCACCATCACCTCGCTCGACAGCGACACGCGTGGCCAACTGCACAAGGACTACGCCGACAACGCAGCACGCATCGAAGCAGCCAACGACCTCAGCGTGTCGGCAGGTCGTGACATCAACAACATCGGAAGTGCCCTGCAGAGTGGCCGCGACCTGTCGTTGAATGCCGGTCGCGACGTCAACATCGCCTCCACGCAGGTCACCAACAGCCTGGTGCTCGACAGCAAACACACCAGCAGCGACAGCACGCAGATAGGTGCGACGGTAAGCGCAGGTCGTGATCTGTCAGTGCAAGCCGGGCGTGACGTCAATGCCATCGCCAGCCAGATCGATGCCAAGCGTGATATCGCTATTGCCGCCACCGAGAACGTCACCATCAGCTCTGCCGCCGACGAAGATCACTTCCTGTCGAAAAGCAAAAAGCTGACCGTGCAGGAAGACCACGTCAGCCAGGTTGCAACGGACATCAAAGCGGGCGGCAGCGTCGCGGTCAGCGCCGGACAAAACCTCGCGGTGATCTCCAGCCGCATCACCGCAGGCGAAGAAGCGTATCTGGTCGCGGGCGACAAGCTGGACATTCTGGCAGCGCAGGACAGTGATTACTCGCTGTACGACAAGAAAAGCAAAGGCTCTTTTGGTAGCAAGAAAACCAAGCGCGATGAGGTGACGCAGGTCACCCACATCGGCAGCGAGATCACCTCCGGCGGCAACATGATGCTGGTCAGTGGCGGGGATCAGCACTATCAGGTTGCAAAGCTCGACAGTGGCAAAGACCTGACCTTGAACAGCGGCGGTGGGATCCTGTTCGAGGGCGTTAAAGACCTTCATCAGGAGAGCCATGAGAAGAGCAACACCAGCCTGTCCTGGAACTCGATGTCGGGGAAAGGGAGCACCGAAGAGACGTTGCGCCAAAGCGAGTTGATCGCGAAAGGCAATCTGGCGATCAAGGCGGTGGATGGCCTGCACATCGACGTCAAGCAGATGAATCAGCAAACCGTCAGCGAAGCGATTGATGCGATGGTCAAGGCTGATCCCGATCTGGCGTGGCTGAAGGACGCTGAAGCGCGCGGAGACGTGGATTGGCAACTCATCAAAGAGACACACGACTCATATAAATACAGCCATTCGGGCCTGGGCCAAGGTGCGATGCTGGCGATCATCATTATCGTCACAGTTCTTACAGCTGGGGCTGCTAGTGGCGCAATCGGAGCTGCGGCCAGTGCTGGCGCGGGAAGTGGTTCTGCGATGGCTGCGGCTGGAACTGCCGCTATGTTCGAGGCTGGTACCGCCGTCGGAGTTGGAGCCGCTGGGTTGGGCAATGTGATAGCAACAGCAGCGGTAACCTCTGTAGCCAGCACGGCGGCAGTGAGTGTGATCAATAACAAGGGCAATCTCGGTTCTTCGCTAAAGGACATAACCTCCTCAGATTCAATAAAAGGATATCTGACGTCCGCTGCTATGGCGGGTGTGATGCCAGGATATGACCCCGCATCGTTGGGTTTCAATCTGACTAGTGCTCAAATCGTCCTGATGAAGTCTGCATCAGATGCCTTTGTTAATACCGTGATCAATGGTGGCAGTTACTCAGACAACCTCGGTAGTGCCTTAGCAGGCCAAGCCAGCAGTATTGGTATGGCCATTGGATTTAAGATGGTGGGGGATTGGGCGTATGGAAAATATGACGACGGCAGTGTCCAAAAAGTCATGGCGCATGCACTTATGGGAGGGTTGCTCGCGGTATCTTTAGGGGGAGATTTCAAGACGGGGGCAATAGCTGCGGGCGCTAACGAGGCTTTGATCAATATGCTCAGCACCATCGTCGGAGGAGACAAAAAGCTAGAGTCTATGATGTCGCAACTGACTGGGATTGTTGCTGCAGGAGCAGTTGGAGGCGATGTTTTCAAAGGGGCTGAGATTGCCAAGTATGCCACTACGTTTAACAGGCAGTTGCACCCGAATGAGAGGGAGTTAGCTAAGCAGCTATCGGCGGCAAGTGGGGGGCTGTACTCTGTGGAGCAAATTGAGGCGCAACTACGGTTGTCCTCAATAAAAAATACTGATATCGGTGGCGGTACAGATATCGTAGCGAAAGGATCGGATATTTACGATACGGGCGGAAATTGGATTGATTTGGGGAATGGGCAATATGTACAAAATTTTGAAGCAGCAGATCGTGATATCATCGCATTCATTGCCGAGCATACTAATACCTATTCTTGGTCGTTGACTGCTCGAATGGGAATGACGAGCGTCACCGATGGTATGCCCTCTAATCCGACTTTAAATACTGGGGCCAGAGATCGGCTGACGGGGTATGCGCTAGACGAAAAGGGCGGTTATAGAGTGCCGATTGCAATCGATGGAATAGTTTACGCTCCACGTTATTATCAGTGCGGAAGTGCAGAGTGCCTTAGCAGTGGTGCTAATATAGATTTTTCTGATGCTGAAACTCTGTCTTGGTTACGAGCAGCAGATGCCAAAGCTATCAATGACGTCGGTTGGCTAATGGGCGCGGCTGCAGTCCCTGCAACAGGTGGTGCCGCTGTCATATTATCAAACGGCTCTACGGCTGCCTCTTTGCTTTCTGCTTACCTGAAGGATGACCTGCCGTCTACTTTGACAAGCACTGTGTTAAGCTCGTCGTTCGAAAAATTTGCAGTCTCTAAAGGTGTTCCAGAACAATTCGCAAGCCAGTTATCAAATGCATTCGGTACGGCTGGTGTGTGGGATACGTTGACTCAAAAAGCAACTGAGATTGCTAAGGGGAATTAAAATGCTGGAGTTTTTTAAACGGTATTGCCACGTTGTAGGTTTAGTGCTGTTGTCATGCACTGTCATCTTCGGCATTGTCAGATTTGATGGGAGTTGGTATCGTTTTTTTTCGATGGTGCTAACGCAGTTGTGGTTTGGTCAGGCAGTTTATAATTATTTACGAGATGGATGGGTTACCATCGGCCCCGGCGGACAATCGCCTAGTGCTGATCCGGTCTGGAGAGCGGGGGTTGCAGTTTTTGCATTATTTGTTTATGTGACTATTTTTTTTCTATTCTGATTTCCCTAGGGGGCACAGAGTAAGGCAAATGCGCATTATAAATTGACATGAAAGTTTTGTAGTAGCGGCGTGTCTAGCTGGAGATTTTTGTCTCTGTCGAAACTTTTCTAGCTAAACGGCTTTATCGGCACAGCACCCTTTGGTTTGCTGTTTGCCTAAGCGACGCGCTATAGGTGCTTAAATCTTACCTGTGACTCAAGAGAAATTGCCCCGGCATTCAATGAGCTAAGTGATAGAAAGCAGAGGCGGAGTCTCATTCGCAGTATTGGAAAAACAGTAGGAGCAAGATTCACAGGGGGCATTTTCATAAAATATCGCTCAGAAATGATTATGCAGGTGCAGTGAGGTGCAGTCTCTTGAAAATATATATCTAGCAATCATCTTCCCGATGCATATTAAGGTGTAGGTATGTTGATCAGGCGGGAGGGTGAAATTGCTGCTGTTTAATATTCCGGTTGGAAAGTTTCGTTAATGATGGACGGAATGGTGACACTGGTGGCTATTACCTTTATTTGAAAAAAAGGTGAGGTTGAAGGGTTCGGCTACTGGTTCGAGTATGCGCCTGCACTTCAAGCTCAGTTAGTCGATTTTGAGGTTATATGGATGGATTGGTATATTTAAGCGGCATGACCGGCCCATGGGCGTATTGCGCACTTCTGAGTAGGTCGCAGCGCTCACCCGCGACATTATCTAGAGCGAAGGGCACGAAGTTAAAAGATGGCGGTGCCTGAAAGCGAGATTATGGTTGAGCTTTATTAGTGCCTAAGCAGTTGGAAGTGTCTTTAGTGAAATGTTGAAAGACCGCGAGGCCCTGTAGACCACGCGGTCCTTCAAGCATTTTCATCCCGATACCGGCCCCGTTGAAGTAAGCCTGGCCAGAACCGCCATCACACAAGAGAACCGGTGCACCCTCTGCATCTTCGGCGCATGAGACTAAGTCTTCGCGAGCAAGCTCACTCCCACCGTTCTTGCATCGGTCTGGCTCGTGGCAGGTTGCGTCAATACGCCGCCACCAGCCCATCCTTCCTCGGATCGGTCCCACCCACATACCCATGGGCGGTGCGCTGGATGATCTGTGCGCCGCCAAAGGCGAACACGCCGCTTGGGTCTTCTATTTCCATTTCGTGGCCTTTGGCGCGCAGTTCTTCGATCACCAGACGATCGAATGAACGCTCAACGGCGACTTTCAGGCCCGCTTCGATCCTCCAGCGGGGTGCATCGGCGGCGGCCTGTGGGTTCTGTTTGTAGCGCAGGATGCGCATCATCATTTGCAGATGACCCTGTGCCTGCATCGGGCCGCCCATCAAGCCGAAAGACATCAATGGCGTGCCGTCGGCGTTCATCACGAATCCCGGAATGATGGTGTGGAAAGGGCGCTTGCCGGGTGCGACGACGTTAACGTGTTCGGGGTCGAGACTAAACCCGGCGCCACGGTTTTGCAGGCTGATCCCGGTGCCCGGCACCACGACGCCGGAACCGAAGCCCATGTAGTTGGACTGAATGAACGAGACCATCATCCCGCTCTCGTCGGCTGCGGACAGGTACACGGTGCCGCCGGCCTTGGGCGAGCCGTGTTGCGGGTCGGCGGCCTGTTCGGATACCTGCGAAGCGCGCTCCATCAGGTAGGCAGGGTCCAGCAGGTGTTCGGATGCCACGCGCATGTGGTCGAAGTCGGCGACGTGGTGATTGAGGTCGGCCAGGGCCAGTTTCATCGCTTCCAGTACCGGGTGAACGGTCTCGACGCTGTCCACCGGGTGTTCGCCCACGCCGAGGGCTTCGAGCATGGTCAGGCCCGCCAGTGTGGCGATGCCCTGGCCGTTTGGTGGCAGTTCGTGGACGACGGCGCCGGCGTATGGCACCGATATCGTATTGATCCAGTCGACGCTGTGGTTCGCCAGATCGTCGAGGCTCATGACACTGCCATTGGCGTTGGCATGGGAGACGATGGCCTGTGCCAGCTCACCCCGATAGAACGACTCGCCCTTGGTTTCGGCGATCAGCTCCAGGGTGTTGGCGTGGTCTTTCAGGGTGATTTTTTCGCCCGCGGCCGGTGCCTTGCCGCCGGGCAGGAAGCACTCGGCGAAGCCCGGTTGATCCTTCAGCAATGAGCCCCCGCGACGCCATAGTTCGGCAATGATCGGCGTGACCTGATAACCGTTGCGCGCATAACCAATCGCCGGGCCTGCGAGGGTGGCAAACGGCAGTTTGCCGTAGCGCTCGGACAACGCGACCCAGGCGGAAACGGCGCCTGGCACCGTCACTGATTCCCAGCCGCGCTGCGGCATCTCTGACTGCCCGGCGAAGTGTTCCGGTGTCCAGCCCTGCGGCGCGCGACCGGAGGCATTCAGGCCCTGCAGGTTTTTTCCGTCCCAGACGATGGCAAAGGCGTCGCTGCCAATGCCGCAGCCGGTCGGTTCGACCACCGTCAGGACCATGGCGGCGGCGATGGCGGCGTCTACGGCGTTACCGCCACGGCGCAGCATGTCCAGGCCCGCCTGGGCGGCGAGTGGTTGCGAGCAGGCCACCATGTTGTTGCCCATCACCGGCGAGCGGGCGGACGCGTAAGGTTGGCTGTAATCCAGATCATCGAACATGAATGACTCTCTTCGGCAGTTGATCAGCTTTTCGGGTCGAGTGCGTCACGCAGCCCGTCGCCCAGCAGGTTGAAGCACAGCACCGTGATGTAAATCGCCACGCCGGGCGCAATCGACATCCACGGTGCCTGCTCCATGAAGTTTTTCGCGGTGTTGAGCATTGAGCCCCAGGACGGCGAGGGCGGTTGTTGGCCCAGGCCGAGGAACGACAGACTGGCTTCGGCCAGAATCGCCGACGCAATGGTCAGCGTCGCCTGCACCACCAAGGGCGAGAGCACGTTGGGCAGTACGTATCGCAGGATGATCCAGCGGTCCGGCAGGCCGATGGCGCGCGCGCCTTCGAGGTAATCCTCGTGACGGATCGCCAGCACCTGACCACGGGTCAGGCGGGAAAAAATCGGCATTGCCGACAGGCCGATGGCGATCATCGCGTTGGTCAGGCTCGGGCCGAGAAACGCGCCCAGCGCAATCGCCAACACCAGAAACGGGCAGGACAACAGCGCTTCCATGATGCGAGATATCACGGCGTCCAGCTTGCCGCCGAAGTAGCCCGCCAGCAGACCCAGCGGCACGCCGATGATCATGGCGATGGCGACGGAAACACCGCCGGCCAGCAGTGAACTGCGCGCGCCCCACAGCAGGCGGGAAAACAGGTCGCGGCCCAGTTCATCGGTGCCCAGCCAGTGCATCATCGACGGCGCTTTTCGCACCGCGAGGAAGTTGGCTTTCAGAGGATCGAAGGGCGAAATCCAGGGCGCCAGCAGGGCGGCGAGGATGAAGACGATCAACACCGCCGCGCCGATCACCGCGCCCTTGTTGGCGAGGAATTTCTTTACGAACGGCGAGCGTGTGCGTGGCTTCAACGGTTCTTTGTGGGGCACTGCAGGATTCACGGCAATCGAGGTCATCAGGCCGTCCTCAGACGTGGATTGATCAGGCGGTAGAGCACGTCGGCCAGCAGGTTCAGCAACAGGAAACCGATGGCCACGCACAGCACCACGCCTTGCACCACGGCGTAGTCGCGGTTGAACACGGCATCGACAATCATCTTGCCGAAGCCCGGGATGCTGAACACTTGTTCGGTCAGCACCGCGCCGCCGAGCAACTCGCCAAATAGCAGGGTGGTCAGGGTGACGATGGGCATCAGTGCATTGCGCAACGCGTGCTTGAGAATCACCGTGCGCGGGAACAGACCCTTGGCCCGCGCCGTACGGACGTAGTCGGCGCGCAGCACTTCGAGCATCGCGCTTCGGGTGTGGCGCATCAGCACGCCAGACAATCCGGCGCCGAGCACGAAGGCGGGCAGGATCAGGGTCTTGAGGTTCTGCCCAAGGTCTTCACCCAGCGGCACGAAGCCCGAGGCGGGCAGCCATTGCAGCTTCACGGCGAAGATCATGATCAACAGAATCCCCAGCCAGAAGTGCGGAATGGAGATCCCCGACAAGGCAAACACGTTGGCCGCGTAATCCGTCGCAGTGCCTTTGCGCACCGCAGAGATCACCCCGGTGGGAATGCCGATCAGCAGCGCGATGATCAACGCCAGCACCGCGAGCTCGAGGGTCACCGGTAGCTTGGACGCGAGCAGCGTGGTCACCGGCTGTTCGGTGCGCAGCGACGTGCCGAAATCTCCTTGCAGCACGTTGCCGACCCAGTGAACGTACTGCAGCGGAACCGGGTCGTTGAGCCGGTATTTTTCACGCAGGTATTCCATCACCGCCGGGTCGCGCTCTTCGCCCGCCATGGCTTGCACCGGATCGCCCGGCAGCAGCTTTTGCAGGGTGAAGACGAACAGCGAGACCAGGATCAGCGTCGGAATGGCGCTGAGCAAGCGTCGCAGAATGAAAATCAGCATGGCGATTCCTCGCGGCCGAAGCGGTTATCCACAGGGGCCGTGATCATTTGAAGGCGACGTTGTTCAGGCGGATCAGGCCATCGGGGTTCGGCACGAAACCGGTCAGGTTGCTGCGCATGGCGATGATGCGCGGATCGAAGTACAGGTAGCTGGTCGGCACGTCCTCGGCGAGCAGGCGCAGGGCTTCGAAGTACAGCGCCTGACGCTGCACCTGGTCGTTCACGGTGCGGGCCTTGTTCAGCAATTCGTCGAGTTTCGGGTCGCAGAAATGGCCGTCGTTCTGGCCGCCCTTGCAGGTCACGAACTGATGGATGTCGCCATCCGGATCGGGACGGCCGGACCAGGCACTCATGCCGATCTGGAAGTTGCCGGCCTGCTGTTCGCTGAGCAATGTCGCGTATTCGGTGGCGATCAGATTGACCTTGAAACCGGCCTCTTCGGCCATGGCCTGAATGATCTGGCCGACCTGCTGTGCGATCGGGTTGTTGGCGACTTTCAGCTCGACATTGACCGGTGTTTTCACGCCAGCTTCAGTCAGCAGTTTCTTGCTGGCCTCGACATCGCGGGCTGGGATCGGCAGGTCCTTGTCGTAGTAAGGACTGCTTTTCGGAAACGGCTGCGCGCTGGGCGCGTACAGGCCTTCGAACACCACCTGATTGATCGCATCGCGGTCGATGGCCAGCTCGAACGCCTTTCGTACGCGCTTGTCCTTGCCCAGCGGGTTGTTGGCCTTGTCGCCGTTGTTGGTGTTGTACATCAGCTGCATGTAACCCAGCCCCGGTGTGCTGAACACTTGCACGTGGCTGTCGGCCTTGGCGGTCTTCACGTCGGTCGGAGCGACGCGTTCGATGATGTCCAGATCCCCCGAACGCAAGTTGGCCAAGCGTACGGAAGTGTCAGGAATCGGCAGGAAAATCACCTTGTCGAAGTGGTACGCCTGCTTGTTCCAGTAGTTGTCGAAACGCTCCAGCACGATGCGGTCCTGCTGCACCCGCTGGACGAATTTGTAGGGGCCTGAGCACACCGGTTTTGAGCCGACATCGGTCGCCGACGCTTTGGGCGCCAGCATCATTCCGGCGCGGTCTGACAGCTGCGAAATCAGCGTGGCGTCGGGTTGCCTGACCTTGATCGCCACGGTTTTTGCGTCGATCACGTCAACGCTTTCCACCGACGACAGTTCGCTCTTGCGCAAGGAGTCGGGCAGGGTGCGTGCGCGGTCCAGGTTGAACTTCACGGCGGCTGCGTCGAACACTTCGCCGTCGTGGAAGGTCACGCCGTCGCGCAGGGTCATGGTCAGGGTCTTGCCGTCTTCGCTCCAGTTCCAGGCGGTCGCCAGTTGCGGCACGTAGGTCAGGTCCGGGCTGATGTCCACCAGCTTGTCGCACAGCGCGGTGTACACCAGGCGGCCGGAATAGGTGCGCGAGCGATGCGGGTCTAGCACGTCAGGGTCGTCCTGAATGCCGATGCGCAGCGTGGTGTCGGCGACAGCCGCATTCGCAGCGAGCAGCAACAACGTGGTTGTCATCAGGTGGGCGAACTTCATGGCTGACTCTCCAGAGAAAGGGCTTGATGGCTTTTGAACAGGTTCAGGCGTTGGCTGTAGGCGGCGCTGGGCGTCGGTACGATCAGCGAACCGGCGCCAGCGTTGGCGATCTCGCGCCAGTAATGGCAGGCGACCTGACGTCCCGCTTCGACGGTTTCGAATGCCGGTTTGAGCTCACGGCACAGCGGCCTGGCGTGGGGGCAACGGGTATGAAAACGGCAACCGGACGGCGGCTTGCTCGGGCTTGGCATGTCGCCGCCGAGCAGCGGGCGAGGGCGGCGCAAGTCAGGGTGGCTGACGGGCACAGCGGCCATCAGCGCCTGGGTGTAGGGATGAAAAGGCGTTTCGAACAGCGCGTTCACCGGCGCCAGCTCGACGATTTCCCCGAGGTACATCACCGCGACCCGGTCGCTCATGTGTCGGATCACCGCCAGACCGTGGGCGACGATCAGCAAGGTCAGGCCGAACTGATGCTTGAGGTCTTCGAGCAGGTTGACCACTTGCGCCTGCACCGACACGTCGAGCGCCGACACCGGTTCGTCGCCGAGGATCAGACGTGGCTCGGACGCCAAGGCACGCGCGATGCCGATGCGCTGGCGCTGGCCGCCGGAAAACTCGTGAGGAAAACGACTGCCGTGTTCAGGTGCCAGGCCAACCGTGCGCAGCAGTTCGGCGACCTTGTCCTGACGCGCACTGCGGCTGTCGTCGCGGTGCAGCCAGATCGGCTCGCCGATGATCGATTCGACGTTCATGCGCGGGTTCAGCGAGGCGAACGGGTCCTGAAAAATGATCTGCAGGTCGCGACGCACCTGGCGCAGTTTGTCGGCGGGCAGATTTCCCAGATTGCGACCTTCGTAGATCACGTCCCCGGCCGTGGGTTTGAGCAGGTTCAACAGCACACGGCCCAACGTCGATTTGCCTGAACCCGACTCGCCTACCAACGCCAGCGTTTCGCCACGGCGCACGGCCAGCGAGACTTCGTTGACGGCTTGCACAGGCGGTTTCTTGCGTTGAAACAAGCCTGTTTCACTGTGGAAATGTTTGCTGACCGCGATGCTTTCCAGAATCGGTTTTTCCGGCGATGCAGCGTCGAGGATTTCGTTCTGCGACGGGTTCATGCGCTGACTCCCAGATGCTGTTCGAGTGGCGCACGAATGCAGGCGGCGAAATGACCTTCCGAGATTTCCAGCAGCTGCGGGCGGGCTTCGCGACAGGCTGCGATCACGAACGGGCAGCGGCTGGCAAAGCGGCAGCCGCTGGGCATTTCCGCAGGCGTGGGAACGCGGCCGTGGATCGTCGCCAGACGCCCCTCGCGAGGCCCGACCGACGGCATCGAGCCCATCAGGCCGATGGTGTACGGGTGCTGTGGATCGTCGAACAGCGTCTTCACCAAACCGCTCTCCACGACACGACCGGCGTACATCACCATCACCTCGTCGGCGACTTCGGCGACCACCCCGAGGTCGTGAGTGATGAGGATCATCGAGGTGCCGGTTTCCGCTTGCAGGCTGGCGACCAGCGACAGGATCTGCGCCTGAATGGTGACGTCCAGCGCGGTGGTGGGTTCGTCGGCGATGATCAGCGCCGGATCGTTGGCCAGCGCCATCGCGATCATCGCGCGCTGACGCATGCCGCCGGAGAGTTCATGGGGATAGGCGTTCAGGCGCTGAGCAGCGTCGGGCACACGGACTTTTTCCAGCATCTCCAGTGCGCGCTGGCGGGCGGCGCTGGCAGACAAGCCCTGATGGCGGATGACACTTTCAGCGATCTGCTCGCCGATGGTGAATACCGGATTGAGCGAGGTCATCGGCTCTTGAAAAATCATCGCCATGCGGTTGCCGCGCACGTCCAGCAAACGTTCATCGGACATGCCGAGCAAAGGCTCGTCGAGCAGGGTGGAAGCGCTGGCGGTGACCGTGGCGGTGTCGGGCAGCAGGCCCATCAACGCCATCGACGTTACGCTCTTGCCGCAACCGGACTCGCCGACGATGGCCAGGGTCTTGCCGGGCTGTATGGAAAAGGAAACACCATCGACCACGTTGGCCGGCGCCTCATTGAAACGCACGGTGAGGTCGTTGACGCTGAGTACCGGATTGCTGCTCATACGCTGGCCTCGAGGTCTTGTTGGATGACGTTGTTCAGCGCCTGCTGCAACGCACGCAGATGCCCGCGCATGGCGGTGGCGGCCTTGACCGGGTCACGGGTTTCGATGGCGCTGACGATGTCGTCGTGATCGTGGCTGTAGGTGTCCAGGCGATCGGCATTGCGTGCGCGCTGACGCAGGTCTCGCCAGGCGGGGTCGAGGCGAATGGCGTCGAGCATTTCGAAGATGTCGAGCATCAGTCGATTGCCTGCCGCTTCGGCGATCCCGCGATGCAGCGCGCTGTCCCACAGTTCGATGCCTTCGGCGTCGATTTCGGTCGCGTGCTGCTGGCGCTCGGTGCGTTCGGCCAGGCGACGCAGGATTGCCATCTGTTCGCCGTTGGCGCGCAGCGCGGCCAGGGATGCCAGCGCAGGTTCCAGATAGAGGCGGGCTTCCATGACCTCGCTGAAATTGGTCCGGCTCGACAGCTTGGCAAAACTCATCGACGCACTGGGCGGCGTCGGACCGACAAACGTGCCTTTGCCCTGCCTGCGCCAGATCTGCCCTTCAGCCTCCAGCACCGCCAGCGCCCGGCGAATCGCTCGGCGGCTTACACCGAAATCCACCGCCAGTTCACGCTCGGTCGGCAGTGCACGCTGGGGAAATGCCGCGTGTTGCGCCACCATCTGACGCAGCGCATCCAGGGCCATTTTCGACGAGTTGTCGTGGAGCGCATCAGTCTCGAACCTTTCCATCTTGGTCTCTCGTGACAGGATGAAAACAGAGGGCCGCTGGCAGCGAGAGCCGCAAGCAACGATGCAGGAATGAGTGCAATAGCGATGCCAATGGAAATTGGTTCACTGATTGAAAGCACGACGAGGACGTCAGGATGTCAGGTGGCGTGAGGTTCTGGGCCAATCGTCAAAGGTTCGGAACGTTGGTTCAGCGGATGAGGTGACATTGGTTCGGGAGTGGGCGAACCAATTTTTTGAGGATGTTACGCAAGTGCCTGATTATGGTTCGGGTGCATTGTCACGGGGCGCATGAGCGAGATGGGTTGCCGAGGTGACCGTGCGGGTCAGACGCCTCCGAGTCACGGTCACCCGAGCAGTATCAAGAGTGGCGAAGTTGCTCGATCAATCCCACTGCGGCGCCAGGCTGGCAGGGCTGGTCAGGCGATGGCCGCGATCCAGGCCGGCGATCTGCGCCATGTCGTCGTCGGTCAGTTTCAGGTCCACTGCCTTGAGGTTGCTCTCCAGATTGGCGCGTTTGGTTGAGGATGGGATCACCGCGTAACCCAACTGCATCGCCCAGGCGAGTGTCACCTGTGCCGGGGTGGCTTGATGGCGCTGGGCGATCTGCTGGATCACCGGGTCTTTCAGCACTTCGCCATACGCCAAGGTCATGTACGAGGTGATCTTGATCCCATGTTGCTGGGCAAACTCTGCCACGGTGCGGTTTTGCAGGTACGGGTGCAGTTCGATCTGGTTGGTGGCGATGTTCTCGGCGCCAACCGCTTCGATCGCTTCTTTCATCAATGCCACGGTGAAGTTGGAGATGCCGATTTCGCGCGTCAGGCCTTGCTTCTTCGCCTCCAACAGCGCGCCCATGAACTCGGCGACCGGCACCTTGCCTTGCGGCGATGGCCAGTGAATCAGCGTCAGGTCGACGGAGTCGGTTTTCAGCTTCGCCAGACTTTCCTTCAGGCTCGGGATCAGCTTGTCGGCGGCGTAGTGATCAGTCCAGATCTTGGTCGTGATGTACAACTGGTCTCGCGCAATACCGCTTTGGGCGATGGCCTGGCCGACCTCGGCCTCGTTGCCATAGATCTGCGCAGTGTCGATAACGCGATAACCCAGTTCCAGGCCGTTGCTGACCGAGTCGATGACGACCTGGTCTTTCAATCGGAAGGTGCCAAGGCCAAATGCAGGAACAGTCATGGGGTTCTCCATTGCGAAGGGTAGAAATCTGAAGCCCAGTATCCCGATTCGATCCCTGCGGAAAAACCGGGGGATCGGAAAGGGAGTTTTGACCGGGAATCATGAATGCAGTGGAGATTGGGGCAGCTATCAGTCGGGTTCGTTCAGTCGGGTTAAGCGGGGGATGTTCCGCCGTCATCGCGAGCAAGCTCACTCCCACCGGAGAATGCGATCAGCTGTAGGAGCGCGCTTGCCCGCGAAAGATTTATCAGGCGCAGACAATCGACCTGACGGAAAACATCAAACCGCCTCAAGCAACGTCGCAATGCCCTGACCACCCGCGATGCACTGGGTCGCCACCGCATAACGGCCACCCTGGCGCTTGAGCAACGACGCCGCCTTGCCCGTGATCCGTGCGCCTGTCGCGCCCAGCGGGTGACCCATCGCCATCGCCCCACCGTCCAGATTGACCTTCGCCATGTCCAGACCCAGCTCCCGCACACACGCAATGGACTGGCTGGCGAAGGCTTCGTTGATCTCCACCAGATCGATGTCGGCAATGCTCAAACCGGCGCGCTGCAGCAGTTTGCGAGTGGCGTAAACCGGGCCCATGCCCATGATTTCAGGTGGGCAACCAGCCACCGCGACGCCTTTGATGCGCGCCAGAATCTCCAGGCCATGCGTGCGCGCGAAGTCCTCGGTGCAGACGAGCACCGCCGCACTGCCGTCGGTCAAGGGTGAAGCCGTGCCCGCCGTGACCGTGCCGCCGAAGGCAGGCTTCAGCCCCGCAAGACCTTCCAGGCTGGTGCCGGGTCGGATGCAGCCGTCTTCGCTGACCACGCCTTCGGGTGTCGTCACCGGTACGATTTCATCGACGAAGAACCCTCGCTCACGGGCATTGGCTGCTTTGGCGTGGGAGTCAACGGCCATGGCTTCCTGTTCGCTGCGGCTGATGTCGAAGCGCTTGGCGACTTCTTCGGCGGTCAGACCCATGGGCATGTACACCTGCGGCATGTCCTGCATCAGGGTTGGATTGGGTGAAATGTTGAAGCCGCCCATGGGCACGCGGGTCATGGATTCGACGCCCGCACAGAGAAACGCATCCCCCGCGCCGAGCATGATTTGCCCGGCTGCGTAATGCACCGAACTCATCGAAGAGCCGCAGAAGCGGTTGATGGTCGCGCCACCCAGCGTCTCGGGAAAGCCTGCGCGGAAGCTGGCGATGCGGGCGATGTTCATGCCCTGTTCGGCTTCGGGATAGGCGCAGCCCATGATGACGTCCTCAAGCGCGGCGGGGTCAAGGTCCAGCTTGTCGACCAGGCCTTTGAGCACTTGCGCAGCGAGGTCGTCGGGACGCAGGTTGATCAGGCCGCCTTTTTTGGCGAAGTGAAACGGCGACCGGGCATAGCCGGCAATGACGATCGAGGCAGTGGCGGGTTGCATGGCGATTCTCCAGGTGGTCGTGGGCAGTCGGTTACGATCAGCGGTTCATGTCGAGGATCATGCAGGTGGTGGTGCCGGTCGCGTACAGACGGCCTTCGGCGTCATAGATCCTGCCTTCAGCCAGCGCGGTGGAACGGCCCAGATGCACCACCGTGCCTTCAGCGCGTATTGGACCGGTCTTGTTGGTCAGCGCCCGGATGTAGCTGATGCGCAGGTCGAGGGTGGTGTAGCCCTGTCCTTTGTTCAGCCGGGTGTGGATCGAGCAACCCATGCATGAGTCGAGGAGGGTGGCGGCATAACCACCGTGAACGCTGCCGAGCGGGTTGTAGTGCTGTGGACCGGGTGTGCCTTGAAAGACGAAGCGGCCGGGCGTCCATTCGATGGGCACGAAATCCATCAGCTCGCCGATCGGCGGATGCGGATATTGGCCATTGCCGATCCCGTCGAAAAATTCCTGCGGCGTGAGCTGCGCCACGTCCATCAGGCTCATGCTGCCGGCCTTGCCCAGCCGGGCCCGCATGTCTTGCTCCTGAGCGAGCCAAAGGGCCAGGGTTTCTTCACGAGGGGTGGTTTGCATGGCGTTCGCTCCGGGGAAGCATCGAGTTGTTCAGTGGGGAAAAATTACGGTCATAATCCCGCCGTTCCATGACAACCGCAATATCATAAATGTCCAGCAGTGGCCAAAGCGCTCAATCCGCTGTTCAACGTTAGCCGACTGGGCTGCCCACGGATTTTCTGAATAAGGAGGGATAAGGGCTGTCGATTTGGCCTGGCGCCGTTCGACTACTGTTCGAAACCCTGGACTATGGTGTTCAGGAGCCTTGTCAGAAGCCGTCTACAGAAGGAAGCCTGCTATGCGATTCATGATGTTGATGATCCCCAAGGGATACGAAACCGCCGCCCCCGGCACTCAACCGGACGCCGCAGCGGTCGAACGAATGATGAAGTACAACGAAGCGCTTCAACAGGCGGGCGTGTTGCTCTCGCTCGATGGCTTGCACCCGCCAAGCGTGGGGGCGAGGGTGACGTTCAGCGAGGGGCAGGCGAAAGTGATCCAGGCGCCATTTCCTGGTGTCAGCGAAGTGGTCGGCGGGTACTGGATGCTCGAACTGGGCTCGCTCGATGAGGCGATTGAATGGGCCAAACGCTGCCCGGCCGGGGACAACGAGACCGTGGAAGTGCGCAAGGTCATGGGCTTCGAGGATTTCGCGCCGGAAGTGCAGCAGGCCGCGGCGGGCTTCAAGGAGATGCACGAAGCCAAGCCCTGATCAAGCGTGCCCGTCCTTCTTCACAAAATGCTTGTGCATATCGGCGGTCAGCGCTTCGACCCGTTCGGTCAGCACTTTGGTCATTTCGGTCAGGCGGGTGTTCTGCTCCAGCAATTCAAGCATCTGCGCGGTGTGCTCTGCCGCGCGGGCCATGCGTTCTTCGTTGGCCACGGCCAGGGCTTCCCGGTGCTGCGCGTCGGCATCGGCATTGGCTTTATCACGCGCCGACTGGCGGGTCTGCGCGAGCAGGATCAGCGGCGCGGCATAGGCCGACTGAAGGCTGAAGGCCAGGTTGAGCAGGATGAAAGGGTACAGGTCGAACGTCACCAGGCCGCTCATGTTGGCGCCCACCCACAGCAGCACGATCAGTGTCTGTGCGCCGAGGAACGCTGGCGTCCCGAAGAAACGCGCAAATGCTTCTGCCTTCAGCGCAAAGGCGTCGTTACCAAATGTGGGCGTCAGGTGCGCATGAGCTTTGTGAAAACGCAGGTGATCGACTTTCGCCGGGGCGGCGGAAGGTACGTCTGTGGTGACGGGGTCGGGCGTGGCAGCGGGCATGACAGTTTCCTGAAGGCAAAAAACATCTGCCCACTATAGGCCCGGATCACCCGACTTTGGCGCCGCGCGTGACGGCCGTAGAGCGCGCGCTGGCAAATGTCATCATTTACACCGCACCAGCGTTCGCTGCGCTGGCGTTTGGCGAGCAAACTCGCCCCCACAGGTTCGGTAACGACCTGAACGTCAATCCACGGGATCGGGGTGCAACGGCTTGGACCGCGACATGATGTTGGCGTAGTCGTACACGTACTGGCGGCCTGCATGGCTGGTCATGCGCAGGCGGTCGATCAGTTGTCGCTCTTTCTTGTTCAGGTATCTCAACCCTTGGTGGTCACTGGACTTGAGGCGATCACGTTCATGGGCGTCAGGGAAAGTGATGACGTTCGTCATGAAAAATCTCCTTGGTTAAATCCGTGTGCCCGGCTCCATCTTCCGGGTTCACCGTTTGTCGTGCGACTGCGCACCTTACCCACAAAAAGTCAGACCCTTCAACCCTGCAAATGATCAATGGATCACACGACGTGCGTGATCTCGAACGATTGCCGGCTGCCATTCACGCTGATCTCCACCTCATCGCCATCGAACTTGCCCAGGAGGTTCTGGCCCAGTGGTGCGTTGGCCGTGATGACGGTGATCAGGGTGTCATCGACGCTGATTTTCAGGCCTGCCGCATCCGGCCCCAGAAACAGGTGCTGCGTGACGCCGCTCACGGATTCCAGAACGATGAGGTCGCCCGACTGAATGCCACGTCTGTCGTCGAAAGGCTTGAGCACGAGGTTCTGGTACAGCGTCACGGATTGACGAATCTCCTCCACGCGACGCGCCTGTCCGGCAGCCAGGTACGAGGCCTCCAGGCCCAGCGTGTCGTACTTGTTTTCGGCGATGTTCTCTTCATGGGTCGCGGTTTCGTACGCGGTTTGCGCGGCACGAATGGCGATGTCCAGATCGACCTCGAGTTTTTCAATGATCCGTTGCAGGACCTGTTGCTTGTTCATGAGTGCTGCTTGTCTCGTGGAAGGAATCAACCGCAGAACTGGTAGATCGCGGCGCGGCTCTTCTCGCTGGGTGCGGTCTGATTCTGCTGCATCCAGAACTGGCATTTGGGGCCATTGAAGTTGCGCTGGCGTTCAGCCTGCTCGGCCTCCTGCGTCTGACGGGCCTCGCTGTCGTGCAATATCTGCCGGTACTGGTCAAACATCGGGTTGTCGCTTTCAGGCTTGGCTTTGGCGGCGGGCGGGCTGGTCAATTGCGTGGCCGCATTGCTCAGGGCCTGGGTCTGTTCGGCGGGCAGCGCTTTGTAGATCAGCCAGCCCGAGAGTGCCACGGCCAGGAAACCCAGCCAGATGCCGGCGGCAATGGACAGAATCAGCTTCAGCGGTTGGAGCGTAACGGACAATTGGCGATGGTTGACGTACATAGCAGACTCCCTACTTGTATGACGTTGGCGCCGATTGTCGCACGACCGGGGCTGGTGATTCTGCGCTGTTATGAAGGACAATCCGCTTTTTTGAACATCCTCAGGGAGCCCGGATGAAAGCCTCTTGGGATATTTTCTGCACCGTTGTGGATAACTTCGGCGATGTCGGCGTGACGTTTCGTCTGGCCCGGCAACTGGTCGCCGAACACGGGATGGACGTGCGCCTGTGGGTCGACGACCTGTCGGCGTTTGCGCGCCTGTGTCCCGGTGCCGATGCGCAGGCATTGCAGCAGTGGCATGACGGCGTCAACGTCTGTTTCTGGGCGAAGGACTGGCAACCGGCCGAGCCTGCCGACGTGGTCATCGAGGCCTTTGCCTGCCATCTACCTGCCGCTTACATCGACGCCATGAAGGCCCGCAATCCGCGCCCGCTGTGGCTGAACCTTGAATACCTGAGCGCCGAAGAATGGGTCACCGGCTGCCATGGTTTGCCGTCGTTGCAGTCCAGCGGCATCCAGAAATTCTTTTTCTTTCCGGGTTTCCGGACCAGCACCGGCGGTTTGCTGCGCGAAGCCGGGCTGATCGAACGCCGGCACGCCTTCGAACAGGACCCCGCCGCGAAGCAGGCGTTTTTAGCCAGCCTGGGCATTTATCCACAGGCAGACGCTGGACAGGGTCCGACCCGGCTGATTTCGCTGTTCGCCTACGAACACGCAGGATTGGGTTCGTGGCTCGACTGTCTGGCGTTCGATGATCGCAAAACCCATTTGCTGGTGCCGGAAGGGCGGATCTTGGGAGACCTGGAGCGCTGGCTGGGCGTTGATGCCTTGAAAGCGGGTGATTTGAATCAGCGCAACGCCCTTACGATTCAAGTGTTGCCGTTCGTGCGCCAGGAAGATTACGACCGGCTGCTGTGGTGTTGCGAGTTCAATGTCGTGCGTGGCGAAGATTCGTTTGTCCGCGCGCAATGGGCAGGTCGCCCGCTGATCTGGCACATCTATGAGCAGGACGACGATGCCCACTGGGCCAAGCTGGACGCGTTCCTCGAGCTGTATCTGGCAGGGTTATCCACAGCGGCAGGGCAGGCGCTGACTGAGGTCTGGCGTCACTGGAACGCGGGTCAGACCATGACGCAAAGCTGGAATACCCTGGAAAAGCACCGTGGCGAGCTGGTCGCGCACGCTGAGCGGTGGTGTCTGGAACAGGCCTTGCAAGACGATCTGACGACTGCGCTGGTAACGTTTTACCGAAATTGGATATGATACGCGGCCTTGTATTAAGCCCTGTACGAAAAGTGGCTTTTCGTACAGGGCTTAGAAAGAACTTCAATCCAAATTCGGATACTCGTAATGAAAACTGGTAAAGAGCTTAAACCCGGCACCGTGATCCGTATCGACAACGATCCTTGGCTGGTTCAGAAAGCTGAATTCACCAAGTCGGGCCGTAACAGCGCGATCATGAAGACCAAGCTGAAGAACCTGCTGACCGGCTACAAGACTGAAACCGTCTACAGCGCCGACGACAAGCTGGACGACGTGATCCTGGACCGTAAAGAAGCCACCCTGTCTTTCATCAGCGGTGATTCCTACACGTTCATGGACACCACTGACTACACCATGTACGAACTGAACGCCGAAGATATCGAAAGCGTTCTGCCTTTCATCGAAGAAGGCATGACCGACGTCTGCGAAGCCGTATTCTTCGAAGGCCGTCTGGTTTCCGTAGAACTGCCGACCACCATCGTTCGCGTCGTTGACTACACCGAAGGTTCGGCTCGTGGCGACACGTCGGGCAAGGTCATGAAGCCTGCCAAGCTGAGCAACGGTACCGAGCTGCAAGTGGCTGACTTCATCGAAATCGGTGACAAGATCGAGATCGATACCCGTGAAGGCGGTTCCTACAAAGGCCGTGCTAAATAAGCATTGCTTTCGTAACGCCGGATACGAAAAAGCCCGACCATTGAGTCGGGCTTTTTTGTGGGCGATGGGTGTGTTCGATTACCAATTCATGGTGTTCGTCCCTGGGTCCTGAATCGTTTTCAAACACATCGGCCGCATCCGGCCGACATCGTTTTTACTTCAGATGAACCTTCAGCTCTTGCGAAGCCTGCAACATCGCAGACCGCACTTCCGGCACCTGGCTGACCACGTTCAACAGACCGTAGTCGTGAATCATGCCGTTGTAGCGCACTGCGGTGACCGGCACGCCGGCCTGATCCAGCTTGCGAGCGTACGCTTCGCCTTCGTCACGCAGGACGTCGGCACCGGCGGTCTGCACCAGTGCAGGCGGCAGGCCTTTCAACTGATCCAGCGTGGCGCGCAGCGGTGAGGCATAGATCTCGGCGCGTTGTTTTGGATCGGTGGTGTAGTTGTCCCAGAACCACTTCATCATGTTGCGGGTGAGGAAGTGACCCTCGGCGAACTGGTCATACGAACCGGTATCGAAGTTGGCATCGGTCACCGGCCATAGCAGCACCTGATACTTGATCGCAGGGGTGCCTTTGTCTTTGGCCATCAGGCTGACGACCGCCGCCATGTTGCCACCGACACTGTTGCCCGCGACGGCAAGACGCTTGCCATCAACGTTGATTTCTTTGCCGTGCTCAGCCACCCATTTGGTCGCCGCATAGGCCTGGTTGATCGCGGTCGGGTAGTGCGCTTCAGGGGAAGGCGTGTAGTTGACGAAGACCGCCACCGCACCAGAACCCTCTACCAGATCCCGCACCAGGCGCTCGTGCGTCGGGTAGTCACCCAGCACCCAGCCGCCGCCGTGGAAGTACATGAACACGGGCAAGGTGCCTTTCACGCCCGCTGGACGCACGATGGTCAGGCTGATGTTTTGGCCATCGACCGAAATGGTCTTCTGGCTGACATCGGCTTTGGGCAGGGTCAGCTTGACCCCGGCCTGAGCACCGGTGAGTACCGCACGTGCATCCTTGGGCGAAAGCTGTTCGATCGGCTTGCCACCACCGGAATTCAGCGCATCGAGGAATGCCTGCGTGTTGTGCTCGACACCAGTGTCGGTCGCTGCGAAAGCGTTGCCGACCGACAGGGCGAGGAGCGAGCCAGCCAGAATCTTGCCGAAAGTGTTCATATTTATCTCCTACGGGGTCGGGTGAGTTAGACGGTTACGTGCAGACGTACGTCAACGTTGCCGCGAGTGGCGTTGGAGTAAGGGCAAACCTGGTGAGCCGCGTCGACCAGTGCTTGAGCGTCAGCCTGTTCCAGACCTGGCAGGTTGATGTTCAGGTCGATGTCCAGACCGAAACCGCCAGGGATCTGGCCGATGCCGACGTGGGCAGTGATCGAGGCGTCGGCCGGGATGCTGCGTTTGCTTTGACCGGCAACGAATTTCAGTGCGCCGATGAAGCAGGCCGAGTAGCCGGCGGCGAACAGTTGCTCAGGGTTGGTGGCTTCACCACCGGCGCCGCCCAATTCTTTCGGGGTGGCCAGTTTCACGTCCAGGATTTTGTCGCTGGAAACAGCACGGCCATCACGGCCACCGGTTGCGGTTGCGACTGCGGTATAGAGAGCTTGCATGATATTTCCTCACTTAATGATGTTGGCTTAGGCCGGTTGTGCTTAGCGCTAAAAGTTTGTGCGCTAAGCAAGTGAGATGAAATGTACTGCGCTAATGTTTAGTGCGCAAGATAAATTTTTGAAGTTTTTTTAAAAAAATCGTGGTCCATCAGTAAAAATTAACCTAACCAATTGATAAGTAACGATTTTATTTCGTGTGATTTTTTGATGGCGCGTTGAGGCTTTTTTAACAGTCCTGCCGGTCTGCGGAAAACGCCCTTGAGTCCGCAACCGCCATCCGGCCATGTCGCTACCGCGCTATCACCGCCGAACCTGTAGGAGCGCGCTCGCCCGCGAAGGCATTCATGCAGGCACCCTCGCGATATCTGCACGGAGGTTTTTCGCGGGCAGGCGCGCTCCTACAGAGATCTGTGGCAAGGTTTGGCTGAAATGAAAAAGGCCAGCAACAAGGCTGGCCCTAAGGTGGAGGAGAAAGTAATCAGATGCTGGCGTGCAGGTTACCGCGCAACCCCAGCAAATCTTTTTGTAACGCTTGCAGTTGCTGAACGCTGATGCCGCTGGCCGCCAGGATGCATTGCGGAATGCTCTGCGCTTTGGTGTGCAGTGCCTTGCCCTGTTCGGTTAGCGTGAGCAGCACGACGCGTTCGTCCTCCTTGCTGCGCGTACGACTGATCAGGCCTTCGGATTCCAGTCGTTTGAGCAAAGGGGTCAGCGATCCCGGGTCGGTCAGCAGGCGCGTGCTGACTTCGCCCACCGTCAAACCATCCCGCTCCCACAGCACCAGCATCGCCAGGTATTGCGGATAGGTCAGATTCAGTTCTTGAAGCAGTGGCTTGTACACCTTGGTCATCATCAGTGACGTGGAGTACAAGGCAAAACACAGCTGGTTATCCAGCAGCAAATCGTCGCAACTGCCAGCGCCCGCCGTGGTGGAGCTCTCGTCGGCGTTCATCGGGTGTTCCTCGGTTGATCGGTAGTGATCACTAATTTAGTGCCATGATCTTTATTGCACCAGATAATTTCGGTAATCGATCGTCCGGTGTTTTTCTATCGTCCTCTGCAAGAGCCAACTCCTGGACGTTGAACCACGAATCGTGAACCGACTGATCACGTTTCGTTGAGCGTAATGTTTGTCTGCGGATTTCCCCGCTTCGCCCGACTGCGTAGCATGCGCGCAGGATTAAATTGAGGACCGCGCGTGATTGTCGATGTTGTGATGTACCTGCTGTTGGGCGCTGCCATGGGCACTTTAGGCGGGCTGTTTGGCATTGGAGGCGGGCTGGTTGCCATCCCTGCATTGGGCGTGCTGTTCGGACTTGATCAGCAATTGGCTCAAGGCACGGCATTGTTGATGGTGCTGCCCAACGTGCTGCTCGCATTGTGGCGCTACAACCAGCGCAACCGGATTTCGGTGCGCAACGCCATGATGCTGATTGGTCCCAGTTTTTTCGTCTCATGGCTGACGTCGCTCTGGGCGGTGCGGGTCGACGCGCAGAGCATGCGCATCGGCTTCGTTGCGTTTCTCATGGTATTGACGCTCTTCAACCTGATTCAGATGTACTGGCGCAAAGGCGATGCAGGCCTTGAATTACGTCATCGCAAATGGCTGTGGTTGCTGGGCGTGGGTTCCGGCGTGACAGCGGGGATGTTCGGTGTCGGGGGCGGGGTGATTGCGACGCCGATTCTGACGGGTATTTTCGGCGCCACCCAAGTGGTCGCTCAGGGCCTTGCGCTCGCGCTGGCCGCACCTGCCACAGTGATCACCCTGACGACCTATGCGGTGCACGGTCATGTCGACTGGCTGATGGGCATCCCGCTGGCGGTCGGCGGGCTGGCGAGCATCAGTTGGGGCGTGGCGCTGGCCCACAGTCTGCCGGAGCGGTTGCTGCGTTCGCTGTTCTGCGTGTTCCTGGTGATCTGCGCAATCATGCTGTGCTTCAGGGTTTGACGCAGGCTACAGCTTGAAGCCTTCAGCGATGTGATCGGCCAGGCACTCGGTGATCGGCGAAGGGTTATTGGGGTTGCGCAGCAGGACAATGCTCGCCGAGGGCAGCTGTGGCAGCCCTTCGGCTTCCCCAAGAACGCGCAGGTCCGAGGTGATCAGACTCTGCAATTGGGCCGTCACCGCCAGCCCGGCGCTGACCACCGCCATGATCGCCGACAGGCTGGCGCTGGTATACGCCACGCGATATTCCCGACCTGCCGCATCCAGCGCGTTGCTCGCCCACAGACGGCAGAAACAGTCACTGTTGAACATCGCCAGCGGGATCGGCGTTTGCTCGTGCGGGCAGAACCCTGCGGCCTCGGCCCAGACGAAACGCTCCTGACGCAGAATCTGACCGATCTCCTTGCCCGGCTCGCGGGTGACGATGCTCAGGTCTAGGTCCTGACGTTGCAGCAGCTGCGACGATGATTCGCAATGCACCTCCACTTGAATCAGCGGATACGCCTGAGCGAAGCGCGACAGAATGCCTGGCAAAAAGCGCATGACGTAGTCGTCCGGCGTGCCGATCTTCACGGTGCCGATCATGTGCGGTTCGCGCAGGGTATTGAACACTTCGCTGTGCAATTTGAGGATGCGCCGGGCGTAGCCCAGCAGCACCTGCCCTTCGGCCGTCAGGTTCAGGGCTCGGCCGTCTTTCTGGAACAGCGGCCGCTGAACGACGTCGTCTTCCAGCCGCTTCATCTGCATGCTCACCGCGGACTGGGTGCGATTGACCACCTCGCCCGCCTTGGTGAAGCCGCCTTGGTCAGCGATGGCGACGAAGGTCCTCAGCAGTTCACTGTCGATACTCGGATAGGTGGCCATTGCATCAATCTCCCAGATGCAGTGCATCAGAAACATTCGTTGGATTGATCTTAAGCCTGGGCAGAAAATCTAGCCATCCCCACTTGGAGGGCAAGACGATGAAAGGTCAAAAAGGTTACGTACTGGTACTGAAAACCCTGTCCCACGATTCGGCCATCGAGCGCGCCTGGCATGCCGCGACGTCGCAGATCGCCCGCTGGCGTAAGCTGCACCGCGAACGCATCGAGTTGGCCAGCCTGAGTGACGACGCGCTCAAGGACATCGGCTTGAGCCGCGCCGATGTCTATGAGGAAATCGATCGTCCGTTCTGGGATGACCCGATGAAGCACTGACAGGGCAGGGGGTGATCGGGTAGCTTTGCGAATCAATCAGGAGGTCTGAATGCCCGCAGAACTGCCGACCCAAATTCAACTGTCCCTCAAACAAGCACGACGTGTGGCGCTGGCGGCCCAAGCTTTTAATGGCCGCCAGGCGCCGACGACAATTAAGTCCAGCCATGTCACGCAACTGATCGAGCGCCTCGGCGTCCTGCAGATCGACTCGGTGAACGCGCTGGTGCGCTCGCATTACCTGCCGCTGTATTCACGACTGGGCAACTACCCGCAAAAGCTGCTGGATCAGGCCGCATGGAGTCAGGGCCGTCAACGCAAGCTCTTCGAATACTGGGGGCACGAGGCGTCGCTGCTGCCGGTCGAGCTGTACCCCTTGATGCGCTGGCGCATGCAACGCGCGTCTCAGGGCGAGGGCATTTATCAGCAACTCGCCAAATTCGGACGCGAAGAACAGGCGACCATCGCCAGGGTGCTGCAAGCCGTCCGCGATCAGGGCCCGTTGGGGGCGGGCAGCCTCAGCACACGTCAGGAGCGTGCAGGCCCCTGGTGGGACTGGAGCGCAGAAAAACACGCGCTGGAATGGTTGTTTGCCGCGGGCGAGGTCACCGTTTCAGGCCGTCGCGGCTTCGAGCGGCTCTACGATTTGCCTGAGCGGGTGCTGCCGTCTTCCATCCTCAATCACCCGCCGATCAGTGAGGCCGATGCGCAACGCGGGCTATTGCTGCGGGCGATCACGGCATTGGGCGTTGGAACCGAAAAAGACATCCGCGATTATTTTCGTCAGGACCCTGTACCGGCGAAGGCGGGGCTTGCTGAATTACTGGAAGAGGGGACGATCGAGCCGGTTCAGGTGCAAGGCTGGAAGCAACCGGCGTATATGCTGCCGGGACTCAAAGTGCCAAGAAAAATCACTGCAAGCGCGCTGCTTTCGCCCTTCGATTCACTGATCTGGGAGCGGGCCCGCACGGAGCGATTGTTCGATTTTCATTACCGACTCGAGATCTACACCCCTGCGCACAAGCGCGTGTACGGCTACTACGTGCTGCCGTTTCTGCACCACGAGCGCATCGCCGCGCGCATAGACCTGCGGGCAGAAAGAGCGGCGGGACGGTTGGCGGTGCACGCCGTGCATGAAGAGGAGCCAGGACTGGACGAGGAGGGCATGCACACCTTGGCGGCGAATCTGAGGCAACTGGCGGACTGGTTAGGGTTGCCAAACGTGTTGATTCACTGCCAGCGCGCCAGTGCGGCGCGCTTGCGGGTGGCGTTTCTCGCCCAGGGATCACGGCATCTATAACCGTTGGATTGGCACCACCCCTGTAGGAGCGCGCTTGCCCGCGATTGCGGTGGGTCAGACGAAGAAATCGTTACAGACAGATCGCAATCGTACGGACTCGGCTCATACCAAACGCGCTTTACAGGGCTGAGTGTCGTTACCGGCGCACCTGCTTCAACGTCTCGGCAATCAGAAACGCCAACTCCAGCGACTGATCGGCGTTCATCCGCGGATCGCAATGGGTGTGGTAGCGGTCCGACAAGCCGTCTTCGGTAATCGGACGCGCGCCGCCGATGCATTCGGTGACGTTCTGCCCGGTCATCTCGATGTGAATCCCGCCGGCATACGTGCCTTCTGCCTGATGCACCTGGAAGAACTGCTTCACCTCGCCCAGGATCTGCGCGAAGTCACGGGTCTTGTAGCCGCTGCTCGCCTTGATCGTGTTGCCGTGCATCGGGTCCGAGCTCCACAGCACCTTCTTGCCTTCGCGCTCGACCGCACGGATCAGGCCTGGCAGGTGATCGCCGACCTTGTTGGCGCCCATGCGCGCGATCAGGTTCAGGCGACCGGGATCGTTGTCCGGATTAAGAATGTCGATCAGGCGAATCAGATCGTCGGTGTTCATGCTCGGGCCGACTTTCACCCCGATCGGGTTCTTCACGCCGCGCAGGAACTCGACATGCGCGCCGTCCAGCTGACGGGTGCGGTCGCCGATCCACAGCATGTGGGCCGAGCAGTCGTAGAAATCGTTGGTCAGGCTGTCGCGACGCACGAAGGCTTCTTCGTAATTCAGCAGCAGTGCTTCGTGCGCGGTGAAGAAGCTGGTTTCGCGCAATTGCGGCGACGTGTCCATGCCACAGGCGCGCATGAAGGCCAGGGTTTCATCGATGCGGTTGGCCAACTGACTGTACTTGTCCGACAGCGCCGAGTTGGCGATAAAGTCCAGGTTCCACTGATGCACCTGATGCAGGTCGGCAAAGCCGCCCTGAGCGAACGCACGCAACAGGTTCAGGGTCGCGGTGGACTGGTGATAGGCCTGCAACAGGCGATCCGGGTCCGGGACGCGGCTTTTTTCATCGAAGCCGATGCCGTTGACGATGTCGCCGCGATAGGCCGGCAGCGTCACGCCATCCACGGTTTCGTCGTTGGAAGAGCGCGGTTTGGCGAACTGGCCCGCCATGCGCCCGACCTTGACCACCGGGCAGCCCGCCGCAAAGGTCATGACAATCGCCATTTGCAGTAACACCTTGAAGGTGTCACGGATTTTCGCCGCGGAGAATTCGAAGAAGCTCTCGGCGCAGTCGCCACCTTGCAGCAGAAACGCGCGACCCTCGGTGACCTCGGCAAACTGTCGGCGCAGCTCGCGCGCTTCACCGGCGAACACCAACGGCGGGTAACTGGCCAGGGTCTGCTCGACACGCAGCACGTGATCGGCGTCGGGGTACTGAGGTTGCTGCTGGATAGGCAGCGCCCGCCAGCTGTCGGGGCTCCAGGGTTGGCTCATGATGAACTCGAATTCCATGCGATCGGACGGCCATGGTAGCAGTTCATCCCGATAATTTGCGTGACCTGCCGGGGCTGCATGCCTGACAATCCGCGCTTTCCCGCGCTCTGATCGCTTTAACAGCGCGCGCGGCGGTCTGGAATCTGTGGGAGCGAATTCATTCACGAGACAGCCGTTCAGCCTACACATCTGTATTGGCTGGGCCACCGTATCGCGAATGAATTCGCTCTCACAGGGTTAATCCCCAAAACTTTTGGCAAGAGAGCAGCAATGACCGAGGAGCGTGTAGAGCGCGTACTGGCTGAAGTTCATGACGACTTCGGCATGATTCGCGTGCTGGAGGTGGACGATTACCGCTTCCTGGAGTTTGGCGATGCCATCGAGCAGAGCTGCACGTTCACAGCCGATCCGGCGTGGCTGGAGTACGACTACACCCGTGCAATGCTGATCGGCGCGTTGTGCCATGAGTCGCCGGAGAGCGCGCTGTTCATGGGGCTCGGCGCAGGGACGCTGACCCAGGCCTGCCTGAAATTCCTGCCGCTGGACGACGTCGAGGCCATTGAACTGCGCCCGGACGTGCCCCGTCTGGCGATGGAGTACATGGGCCTGGAAGACGATCCCCGGCTTTACGTGCGCATCGGCGATGCCCTGGAGCTGCTGCCGACGGCCGAAAACGCCGACCTGATTTTCGTCGATCTCTACACCGACACTGGGCCGGCAGTAGGGCATCTCGCGTGGGGCTTTCTGGAAAAGTGCCAGCAACGCCTGCACCCTGGTGGCTGGTTGATCATCAACCAATGGGCCTCCGACGACGGCAAGCCGCTGGGCGCGGCGCTCTTGCGTGGCCTTTACCATCGCCATTACTGGGAGCTGCCCGTGAAGGAAGGCAACGTGATTCTCATCGTGCCCGCCGATCTGGAACAGAACCTGGACATGGATGCGCTGATCGAGCGCGCCGAAGTTCTCGCGCCGCAACTGGGTTACTCGCTGCTTCCACTGATCAAGACCCTGCGCCCGGCGACCTGATCAATGTCCGGTGAAAACCGGGCTACGGTCTTCCAGCAGAGCGTTCAGGCCTTCTCTGGCGTCGTCGCTGTCGATCACCCGCTTGACCAGCATTGGCAGGGTTCGCGCCGCCGCTTCCTCGCCTTCGAGCAGCGCCTGGCGCGCCGACTCCAGCGTGGCGCGAATGCCCAGCGGAGCGCGATCGGCGATGTGCTGCGCCAGCCGCAGGGCTGATGGCAGCAGTTCTTCGGGTGCCATCACTTCCTGCACCAGTCCCATGCGACAGGCCTCGTGCGCGTCGAATTCATCGCCGGTCAACAGCCAGCGCATGGCATTGCCCCAGCCGGCGATCTGATGCAGACGCAGCGTCGCCCCGCCGAACGCGAAAATGCCGCGCTGGACTTCCAGATGGGCGAAGCGCGAATTGCTGGCGCACAGGTTGATGTCGGCGGCGAGCATCAGTTCGATACCCAGCGTCAGGCAGTAACCTTGGGCAGCGACGATCACCGGCTTGCTGACCCTGGGACCGACAAACAACCCCCAGGGATCGCAGCCTCCCGGTGGCACTTTCCAGCCTTCTCTGAGCGAGGGACCTGCCTCGGCGAGATCCAGTCCCCCGGTGAAATGATCGCCGTGGGCGAACACTACCGCCACCCGGGCCTGTTGGTTGCGCTCGAACTCACCGTAGGCGAGGCTGAGCTGGTTGAGCATTTCCATGTCGAAGGCGTTGCGCTTGGCGACTCGGTCGAGCCCGATAAGCATGATGGCGCCACGCTGTTCCCGGCTGACGTGGCCTTTGATCGAAGAGGTCATGTCCGAATTCCTGCGTGCAGAGGAGAAGTGGAGGGTGGGCTGCCTGACTGATGAGGTGAATCGTTTAAGCCCCCGCCGCCAGTAATACCGGGCTCTTGAAAAATAGACACTGACACAGGTTTGCGCAAAGCCTGTGACAGTTGGACGCAAGGTGTTCTTTCTCTGAAAAAAATCCTCACTTTTTTCAGCAATTCCGGTATAGTGCGCGCCGGCCTTTCATAGGGCCCTCGTCACGGTATGGGTTTGCGAAGCCATCTTCGCAAGCTGGTTCGGTAACGAACTATCCTTGACGATCCATTCATCAATACGTTTTCGCAAATCCCCGCCGACAAAGCAGCCAGGGTGACTCTAGGGTCTTACACGGCACGCGCAGCTTTGAAGCATGGGTCTTTGCGGATGCACTCAGAGGCAGACCCATGACCCAGGAAACCGGCGGCTTCGCCGCTTTTAATCTTAATCCGAATATTCTTGCAGCCGTCGCCGCGACTGGCTACGAAGAGCCTTCGGCCATTCAGCAGCAATCGATCCCGATCATCATGGCCGGCCAGGACATGATCGGCCAGGCGCAGACCGGTACAGGTAAAACTGCCGCATTCGCCCTGCCAATCCTGCATCGCATCGATCCTGCCAAGCGCGAACCGCAAGCCCTGATTCTGGCGCCCACCCGTGAGTTGGCGCTGCAAGTAGCAACCGCTTTCGAAACCTACGCCAAGCAGATGCCGGGCGTGACTGTTGTGGCTGTCTACGGCGGCGCGCCGATGGGCCCACAGTTGAAAGCCATCCGTAACGGTGCTCAGATCGTCGTCGCCACCCCGGGCCGTCTGTGCGACCACCTGCGTCGTGACGAAAAAGTCCTGGCGACCGTGAACCACCTGGTTCTCGACGAAGCCGACGAAATGCTGAAACTCGGCTTCATGGACGACCTGGAAGTCATCTTCAAGTCGCTGCCGGCAACCCGTCAGACCGTTTTGTTCTCGGCCACCTTGCCGCAGTCGATCCGTGCCATCGCCGAGCGCCATCTGCGTGATCCGCAGCACGTCAAGATCCAGACCAAGACCCAGACCGTTACCGCGATCGAGCAGGCTCACCTGCTGGTTCACGCTGACCAGAAAACCTCTGCCGTCCTGAGCCTGCTGGAAGTCGAAGATTTCGACGCCCTGATCATGTTCGTACGCACCAAGCAAGCCACCCTGGATCTCGCCAGCGCCCTGGAAGCCAAAGGCTACAAGGCCGCTGCGCTGAACGGCGACATCGCCCAGAACCAGCGTGAGCGCGTCATCGACTCGCTGAAAGATGGCCGTCTGGACATCGTTGTCGCGACCGACGTGGCTGCCCGTGGTCTGGACGTTCCGCGCATCACTCACGTGTTCAACGTCGACATGCCGTACGACCCGGAATCCTACGTTCACCGTATCGGCCGTACTGGCCGTGCCGGTCGCGAAGGCCGTGCGCTGCTGCTGGTGACTCCACGTGAGCGCCGCATGCTGCAAGTGATCGAGCGTGTGACCGGTCAGAAAGTTGCCGAAGTTCGCCTGCCAGACTCGCAAGCCGTTCTCGATGCCCGCATCAAGAAGCTGACCAACAGCCTGGCGCCGCTGGTTGCCGACGCTGAAGCCAGCCACGGTGATCTGCTGGACCGTCTGACCGCCGACATCGGTTGCACCCCGCGTGCACTGGCTGCTGCGCTGCTGCGCAAGGCCACCAACGGTCAGGCGCTGACCCTGGCGGCCATCGAGAAAGAACGTCCACTGGTGCCGAACAGCGCGCCGCGTGGCGATCGTGCTGAGCGCCCATCGGGTGACCGTCCTGATCGTGGTGATCGTGAACGTCGTGCGCCAATGCCGCTGGCTGAAGGCCGTGCACGTTGCCGTACCGCGCTGGGCGCGCGTGACGGTATCGCTGCCAAAAACCTGCTGGGCGCCATCCTCAACGAAGGTGGTCTGGCTCGCGAAGCGATCGGTCGCATCCAGGTGCGTGACAGCTTCAGCCTCGTCGAGCTGCCAGAAGATGGCCTCGAGCGTCTGCTGGCCAAGCTGAAAGACACCCGCGTTGCCGGCAAGCAGCTGAAACTGCGTCGTTATCGCGAAGACTGATTGGCGCTGAGCTGATCGTCTGAACAAAAAAATCCCCGACTGGTTCGGGGATTTTTTTGTCTGAAGGTTTATGTGGGAGCGAGCTTGCTTGTATGGTGTGCATTTTCCACTATTTAGGGTGACGCTGATGGTTTGGTTTGTCCTAACGTCCAAACTGTTCCGCCTTCGGCGGGTTACTTGAAAAGACCCCAAGTAACCAAGGGTCTGGCTCCTGGCTAGGCCCGACTTCGTCGGGTTCCTTCACTTCGGCGACGCTCCGTGGGCCCGCGCTGAACGGACATCCATGTCCTAGCAGCGCTCTCACGGCATCCATGCCGCTCGACCCACTCCGCGCCGCCTGCGTTCAGCCTGCACCCAAGTCGCGTTTTGTGGTGTCTGGCCTGCTGCGGTATGAAGATCAAAAGCCAGAGCGCGCGTTACGCTGTTTAGATCAACACCTCAGCCGTTGAATAAACATAAAACCTGTAGGACTTAGCTTGCTCGCTCCCACAGGTTTTTTGGGTCCTATACAACGCTGGCAGGCTGAACACAAAACCTGTGGGAGTTAGCTTGCTGACGAATGCGGTGTGTCATTCACCGTTGAGGAAACTGGCTGAATCCCATCGCGAGCAAGCTGATGGTTCCTACGCTCCGCGTGGTAACCCATTCAATGACGCTCTGCGTCATCCAGAATGTGGCGCATGCTGTCAGGCTTTACGACCCTCCAGAAACGCACCCACATCATTGGTTTGAGAACCATAGATACTCCCACACGTAGTAATCGCTTCGGCGCAGGTCGATGCCTCATCCAAACCTGTAAATATCCATCCCCAACGCGCCCATGGTGAAGCCTTGGTGCGCGATGCTGAATGCACCGCCCGCGCCGCGTGCGAAGTAGAGCGGCAGCAGGTGCTCGTCTGTCGGGTGATTGCGCACGGCATTCGGTGCCTGGCGGCGATAGTCGTGCAGCGCCTCTTCGTCGTTGGTGGCCAGTTTCTCGACCATCCAGTCCCGAAACGTCAGTGCCCACGGCTCAACGCTCTCCGGTCCGGCGTGCCAGTCCAGTTCGCGCAGGTTGTGGGTGATGCTGCCCGAACCAATGACCAGAACCTCTTCCTCGCGCAGGCGGTTTAATGCCTGACCCACGCGTGTTTGCAGCACAGGGCCCATGCGAGAAGGCAGCGACACCTGAACGATCGGGATGTCGGCCTGTGGGTACATCAGCGACAGCGGCACCCAGACGCCATGGTCAAACGGGCGACGTGTGTCCACCTGCGCGGGCAAATCCGCCGCAGCGAGCAGGTCCATCACGTGGCGGGTCATTGTCGGAAGGCCGGGCGCCGGGTATTGCACGGCGAACAGGGCGGCCGGGAATCCGCCGAAATCATGCCAGGTTTCCGGCTGCGGATTACCATTGACCCGTAACTCGTCGCTCTCCCAATGGGCCGACACGATGACGATGGCCTTGGGCCGGGGCAGTTCGGCCGCCAGACGCTTCAACGCCGGGCCGCTCTCGCCGGGTTCCAGCGCGAGCATGGGTGAGCCGTGAGAAATGAACAGGCTGGGGAACATGTCGGGCCTCCTGAGCGTATAAGATAAGCCGCATGATCAGGCAGATCATTGATCTAAATCTAATATAAGTTTTAGTGCCGTTTGATCGAATTATCAGGAGCATTTATGGAGCCGCAGTTTTGGCATGAGCGCTGGGCGATCAATCAGATTGGGTTCAATCAGTCAGAGGTGAATCCATACCTTCAGAAGTTCTGGCCGGAATTGAACCTCAAACCCGGCGAGCGAGTGCTCGTGCCCTTGTGCGGCAAAAGCATCGACCTGCACTGGCTAAGCCAGCAAGGCCTTCACGTGGTGGGTGTCGAGCTTTCCGAGAAGGCGGTTCAGGACTTTTTCAGCGAGGCCCGGGTCGAGCCGGAGCTGGAAGAGAAGGGCAGGTTCAAGGTGTACAGCCATGGGGCTTGCGAGATCTGGTGCGGTGATTTCTTTGCGCTTAAAGCCAAGGACATCGGCAATTGTTCGGCGCTGTACGACCGCGCAGCCTTGATCGCACTGCCGTCTGACATGCGCTGGCGCTACGTTGAGCACCTCAACCGTATCCTGCCCGCCGATTGTCGCGGCCTCCTGATTTCTCTGGATTACGAGCAGTCGGAGATCGAAGGCCCACCGTTCTCGGTTCCAGACGACGAGGTGATGCAGCTGCTGTCACCCGAGTGGCGGGTGAAGCTGATTGCCGACGAGGACGTGCTGCAAAAAAGCCGCAAGTTCCTGGATGCCGGTGCCAGCCGGCTGATCGAGTCGGCATACCGGATGTTCCGGCGTTAGTCTCAGGCAAAAGAAAAGGGCGACTTGCGTCGCCCTTTCTCGTTATTGCAGGTCAATCAACCGCGACGGCGAAGTGCTTCGATGCGGTCTTCCAGCGCCGGGTGGCTCATGAACAGGCCGGCAAGGCCGTGCTTGAGGCCGCCGTTGATGCCGAACGCGGTCAGGCTGTCAGGCATTTGCACCGGAACGCCCTGTTCCGAGCGCAGACGCTGCAGGGCGCTGATCATCGCGCCCGTACCGGCCAGGCGGGCGCCGGCATCGTCGGCACGGTATTCGCGCTTGCGCGAGAACCACATGACGATGGCGCTGGCCAGGAAGCCCAGTACGATCTCGGCGAAGATGGTCGCGATGTAGTAAGCGATGCCCTGGCCTTCTTCATTCTTGAAAATGACTTTGTCGACGAAGTTGCCGATGATCCGGGCGAAGAACATCACAAAGGTGTTCACCACGCCTTGCACCAGCGCCAGCGTGACCATGTCACCGTTGGCGACGTGGCCGATTTCGTGGGCCAGCACGGCTTTCACTTCATCCGGGGAAAAGCGTTCCAGCAAGCCCTGGCTGACCGCGACCAGCGCGTCGTTCTTGTTCCAGCCCGTGGCGAAGGCGTTGGCCTCGTACGCCGGGAAGATCCCGACTTCCGGCATCTTGATGCCCGCTTCGCGAGCCAGTTGCTCTACGGTTTGCATCAGCCACTGTTCGTGACGGGTGCGGGGTTGGGTAATGATCTGGGTCCCGGTGCTCATCTTCGCCATCCACTTGGAGATGAAGAGCGAGAACAGCGAGCCGGCGAAACCAAATACGGCGCAGAAGATCAGCAGCTGATTGAGGTTGAGATCAACCCCGTTGGCCGCCATGAACCCGTTGAAGCCAAAAAGGCTCAGGGTGATGCTGGCAATCAGCACGACCGCAAGGTTAGTGGCCAAAAACAGCAAGATGCGCATCATGGTGTGGAATTTCTCCTCGTGAAGAATGTGTAACGTGTTGCGGGGTATATAAGGTGATGTCGGTGCGTATTCAACCGGGCGACTATTTCAAACTGTGTCGTTTGGCATCACCAAGGCAATTATGGACCCTTGGCGAGAGGCTGGAGGTAAAGCGTTTGTTGCGTGATCGACTGTGACGACCTGGATTGTAGGCGCGCGCTTGCCCGCGATTGCGCTTTGTCAGGTGATCAATACTTCACAGACAAACCGCTATCGCGGGCAAGCGCGCTCCTAAATGAGCAGCATTACTGCTTGTACGACTTCAGGAAATTGCCGATTCGGCCGATCGCCTGCTCCAGGTCATCCACACGCGGCAGTGTCACCACACGGAAATGGTCCGGCCATGGCCAGTTGAACGCGGTGCCCTGAACGATCAGCAGTTTTTCCGAGAGCAGCAGATCCAGCGCGAATTTTTCGTCGTTGTGGATCGGGCAGACCTTCGGGTCGATGCGCGGGAAGGCGTACAGCGCGCCCATCGGCTTCACGCAGCTGACACCGGGAATATCGTTGAGCAGTTCCCAGGTGCGGTTGCGCTGTTCCAGCAGGCGGCCCGGCGGCAGAATCAGGTCGTTGATGCTCTGATAACCGCCCAGCGCCGTCTGGATGGCATGCTGGCTCGGCACGTTGGCGCAAAGGCGCATGTTCGCCAGGATGTCGATGCCTTCGATGTAGCTCTGAGCATTGTGCTTGGGGCCGGAAATCGCGATCCAGCCCGAACGGAAACCGGCGACCCGATAGGATTTGGACAAACCGTTGAAGGTCAGGCAGAGCAGGTCCGGCGCCAGCGAGGCGGTGCAGATGTGCACGGCGTCGTCATACAGGATCTTGTCGTAGATCTCATCGGAGAACACCACCAGATTGTGCTGGCGAGCGATTTCCAGCATGCCCAGCAGCACCTCTTTCGAATACACGGCGCCGGTCGGGTTGTTCGGGTTGATGATCACCATGGCCTTGGTGTTGGGCGTGATCTTGGCCTTGATGTCGTCCAGATCGGGCCACCAGTTGGCTTGCTCGTCGCACAGGTAATGCACCGGGTTGCCGCCGGACAGGGCAACGGCCGCTGTCCACAATGGATAGTCAGGTGCCGGAACCAGCACTTCGTCGCCGTTGTTCAGCAAGGCCTGCATCGACATCACGATCAGCTCGGAGACGCCGTTGCCCAGGTAGATGTCTTCGATGCCGACACCTTCGACCTGCTTTTGCTGGTAATACTGCATCACCGCCTTGCGCGCGCTGAACAGGCCTTTGGAGTCGCTGTAGCCTTGCGCGGTCGGCAGGTTGCGGATCACGTCCTGCAGGATTTCGTCCGGCGCCTCGAAACCAAACGGCGCCGGGTTGCCGATGTTCAGCTTGAGGATGCGATGGCCTTCCTCTTCCAGGCGCTTGGCGTGCTTGAGCACGGGCCCGCGAATGTCGTAGCAGACGTTGGCGAGCTTGTTCGATTTGCTGAACTGCATGGTGATTGATCCCGAAAATGGCGGTCCGCTGCAGACGAAGAAGGCGGACCGCTGAGCACAACGCCATCAAAATGGGTTTGTATGCGAGAAACGCGGGTGACAGACTGGCGTCTAACGAAGGCGCAATCATACGTGCCACCCGATCCGTGGAAAAGACGCAGATCGGGCTTTTTCAGTTGTGGAGGTGTACCCGTGGAAAAGCTGGAAAAAACCCTCGAAGAATGGAAACAGATGCTTGATCCAGAGCAATACAACGTCTGTCGTCTGAAAGGTACCGAGCGGCCTTTCAGTGGCAAGTACAACAGCACCAAGACCGACGGCGTCTACCATTGCATCTGCTGCAACGAAGCGCTGTTCGACTCCACCACCAAGTTCGATTCCGGCTGCGGCTGGCCGAGCTTTTACGCGCCGATCGAGGGCAGTGCAGTGGTGGAAGTGCGGGACGTCAGCCACGGCATGATCCGTACCGAAGTGGTTTGCGCCAAATGCGATGCGCATCTGGGGCATGTATTCCCGGACGGTCCGCCGCCGACAGGCCTGCGTTATTGCATCAACTCGGTGTGCCTGGACCTGGTGCCCCGCGAAGCCTGACCCTAAGCCCGGACTGTCGTGCCCGGAATGTATGGCCCGGTATCACCGTCGATAATTAAATAGCGCGCCAACCAATGGCGCGCTAATTTGGCCGCTGGATCCTATTCGAGGCATCGCCATGAGCGAGACGTTGCTGAACATTCCGGTGCAGACCATCAAGGGCGAGCAGAAGACGCTTGCCGATTACGCTGGCAAAGCGGTGCTGGTGGTGAACACTGCGAGCAAATGCGGTTTCACGCCTCAGTACAAAGGCCTTGAGGAACTGTGGCAGACCTACAAGGATCGGGGACTGGTGGTGTTGGGCTTCCCGTGCAATCAGTTCGGCAAGCAGGAGCCGGGCAACGAGGGCGCGATTTCCGAGTTCTGCGAGTTGAACTACGGCGTGAGCTTTCCGTTGTTCAAGAAGATCGACGTCAACGGCGGCGATGCCCATCCGCTGTTCGTGCAGTTGAAGAAAGAGGCGCCCGGTCTGCTGGGGTCTGAGCGCATCAAGTGGAACTTCACCAAATTCCTGATCGGAAGAGACGGCAAACTGGTCAAGCGTTACGCGCCGTTGACCAAGCCTGAAGAGCTTAAGTCCGACATCGAAGCGTTGCTGAAATAGAAGCGGGCACAAGCCTCAAGCTGCAAGCCACTGCGCGCACTCTAACCTGTAGTGTGCGGCTTGAGGGTTGGCGCCGTGATCCACTGATCCAGCAGATTCACCAGTTCTTCGCGATGAAACGGTTTGGCAAGGTAATCGTTCATCCCCGCGTTCTTGCAGTGCTCGCGCTCTTCCGGCATCGCGTTGGCGGTTAGGGCGATGATCGGCAGGTCAGGCCACTTACCGCTCTGGCGTATCAAGCGCGTAGCCTCATAGCCATCCATCACCGGCATGTTGCAATCCATCAGCACCAGATCGAAACGGCTGCGTTCCAGCTGCTGCAACGCCTCGCCCCCGTGACTGCTGACGACAACCTCGCAACCGAGCTTGCCCAGCATGCCTTTGGCGACCAACTGGTTCACCGGGTTGTCTTCCACCAGCAGGATGCGCGCACGGTGCGCCGCGGGTAGACCGCTGGCGAGCCGATCGCCGGCCTGTTGTTCGTCCACGAGCAGAACACGCTTGAGCGCCTGATGCAGAACGCTGCGGGACAACGGCCGTGCCTGTTGCTGCAGTGGCGCCAGTGACACCACTTGCTGGCCAGGCATGAAGTTGCCATACGCGGTGACCAGCAGAATGGGGATCTTTGTGGCCGGACGAATACCGATCAGGCATTCGGGGCAGTCGGTGATCAGCAAATCCGGTTGCACGTCCGGGTGTGGGTCCACGGCCGAGAAATGCCGGTATTCGATGCCCCAGTCCGGGAGCAGTCGACTCAACATTTCAACCAGACCGCTGTCCGCCGGGCTGACCACCACCACTCGCCCGTTAAGCCCCGGCCAGATGGGTGCCGGGGTGTGTGCAGGGAGGGGCAGATCGGCGTAAAAGCGGCTGCCGACGCCCGCCGTGGATTCGATATTCAACTGACCGTTCATGGCGTCGCACAGGTTGTGGGTCAAGGTCAGACCCAGGCCCGTGCCGCCATACTGACGGGTGATCGCTGCTTCGGCCTGTGTGAACGGCTGGAAGATTTTCGCCTGCGCGTCCTGTGCGATGCCGATACCGGTGTCGCAGACTTCGATGCGGACCTTGTCCTCATGTTGACTCAACCGCACATCAACGCGACCCTCGCGGGTAAATTTGAGCGCGTTCGACAGCAGGTTGCTGACGATCTGGCGAACCCGTGTCGGATCACCGAGGACCAACGCCGGGAAGCGAGGATCGATCAGGCAGGTGAGCTCGACGCTCGGCGCGGCATTCTGTGACAGCAGGTTGGCGGTGTCTTCGATCAGCGTCGCGAGGTCAAAGGGAATGCGCTCCAGCTCAAGCTGCCCTGCGTCGAATTTCGACAGGTCGAGGATGTCGTTCAGCAACTCGACCAGCACCTTGCCCGAGTCATGGGCAATCGACAGTTGTTGGCGTTGTTCAGCGCTGAGCGGTCCATCCAGCGACAACGCCAGCATGCCCAGCAGGCCGTTCAGTGGCGTGCGAATCTCATGGCTCATGTTCGCCAGAAACGCCGAGCGCGCATGGGCCATGTCAAGCGCGGTGCTGCGCGCGATCTGCAGCTCTTCGTTGGACTGGCTCAGCCGTGCGTTGCTGGACTTGAGCTCCAGCGTGCGCGCCGAAACGATGTCCTCAAGCTCGTTCAGGTGATCGGTAAGGCGATTTTCGGCGTCCAGCCGGCGGCCGAATTCAGAGGCGACATTGTCGAACTGCTGGTTGGCGACCTGCACCAGGACACCGATTTCGTCGTTTTCATGCCCGGGCGGGCAGGGCAGCGGAACCTGTCTGGCGCTGCGTGAATCCCGGTCGGCCAGTGCCCGGATCACACCGGTCAGCGGCTTGGTCAGGGTCAGGTAAAACAGTCCCATCAGGATGGCCGCGAACAGGAGGCTGCGAACGAAGCCGTTGAGCAGCGTGATTTCCGCCCGTTGCAAAAAGTGGCTGCCGAATTCGAAGGTGTCGACATCCAGGTACAGCGTGCCGATCGCCTCATTTGGCATATGGTCCAGATGCAGCACGTCTTCGAACTGACGGTGTTTACCGAACAGGCGATCGCTGAGCATGCGGTAGGGGCTTTCCGCCGGAGGGCGCGACACGGCAGCGAGGGTCACGTCGTTGTTGTCGATCAGGCGTACACCGACCACGGCGGGCGAATGCAGCAGGCCCATGGTCAGCTCTTGCGCGAGTTCGGCGTCGATGTTGTAGGCGATGCGGGAGGCGGGGTTGTGACTGATTTGCAGCAAAGAGCGAATTTCACGATCGATGGAGGCATCTTCGCTGGCATAATCGATCGCAATCTGGACCAGGCTGAGCAGGGTTCCCAACAAGAAACCGATCAGAACCGTCAAGCGGGCCTGTTTGAACGACAATCGGTGTGTGACGGGTATATCCATATGGGCATTTGATCCAGAGGGCACTTGCACGTCATGCGTCCTTCGCGGCCAAGCATAGCTGATCGCACACTGGCTTTAACCAGTTAAATCAAGGAGACATTGTGGATTCTCGGTTGAACGCATTTCTGGAACGCGCCGAATCGGTCCTGGCGCGCCTCGAGCCTTTGTTGCCGGCCGTGCGCGAGCCGGTGGACTGGGACAAGGCACTGGCTGCGCGCTGGGTGCGTGAAGGTCGCGTCGGATATCTGATGCCGCTTGAAGTGACCCTGGACATGCGCCTGTCCGACTTGATCGGCGTCGATCATCAGCGCGAACAGCTGGGGCGCAACACCCAGCAGTTCATCGACGGTCTGCCCGCCAACCACGCGTTGCTGTGGGGATCGCGCGGTACGGGCAAATCCTCGCTGGTGCGCGCGCTCCTTGCTGAGCACGCCAAGGCGGGTTTACGTCTGATTGAAATCGAGCGCGATCACCTGGGCGACCTGCCGAGGGTTGTCGAGCAATTGCAGAAGCTCCCGCAACGCTTCGTGCTGTTCTGCGACGACCTGTCCTTCGATTCCGGTGAAGGCGACTATCGCGTGCTCAAGAGCGTGCTCGATGGATCGCTGGAGCAGGCGCCGGACAACGTTTTGCTGTACGCCACGTCCAACCGTCGCCATCTGGTGCCGGAAAAGGAAAGCGACAATGCGCACTGGCAGCGCGGCGACGATGGCGAGATTCACCCAAGCGAAGCGGTGGAGGACAAGATTGCCCTGTCTGACCGCTTCGGTTTGTGGCTGTCCTTCTACCCCTTCACCCAGGAACACTTCCTGGATGTGGTGGAACACTGGGTGGGCGAGCTGGCCGCCAAGGCCGGCTTGAAATGGCAGCGCGACCAGGCGCTCGACATCCTGGCCGTGCGTTGGGCCACCGGTCGCGGTAACCGCAATGGCCGCTGTGCCTATCAGTTCGCCCGTTATTGGGTTGGTTTGAAAATGCTGGAGCAACATCCATGATCGATTTGAATGCAGCGGGCGAGGGGCTCGACGGCTATCGCCTGTTGGCTGCGCAACTGGAATCCCTGCTGGCGGACGAGCGCGACTTCATCGCCAATGCCGCGCAGTTTTCCGCCTTCCTTTATACCCAGCTCGATGACTTGAACTGGGCCGGCTTTTACCTCAATCGTGATGAGGAACTGGTGCTGGGTCCGTTCCAGGGGCAAATTGCCTGTGTACGGATTCCATTCGGCAAGGGCGTGTGTGGTACTGCGGCGCAAAGCCGTGAGACGCAACGCGTGCTGGACGTGCACGAATTTCCGGGGCACATCGCCTGCGACAGCGCTTCGAACAGCGAGCTGGTCGTGCCGTTGGTCAAGGAAGGGCGGTTGATTGGCGTACTGGACCTGGACAGTCCGAGTCTGGCGCGTTTCAGCGAGGCGGATCAGGCGGGTATCGAGCAGTTGGCGGCGATTTTCCTCAAGGCCACTGACTGCTGAGGAGCGTTTTTGGGCTGTGGAGCGAAGGCTTCGCTCCACAGTCACAGAACCGTCAGTCGTAGATCGCCTTCTTTTTCCATTCGGCATCGGCGTCGTCGGCTTTCAGGCCTTCGGTGAGTTCGTTGTGGTCGTCTTCGGTCGGTGCAATGTTGTCCAGCACCATGGCGTTGGCTCGTGCCAGTTGCCGCTCCATCGCCTGCAGGTGGTTTTTCCACGGCGCAGGTTCTGCCTGATTCTTCAGGTATTGCACACCCCGTTCAAACGCAAGACGCGCCTGGCCAGGCTGCTCCTGGTTCAACGCTTGCTGCCCCAGGTTATTGAAGAACTCGATATGCAGCAGGACCAGCATGTTGCGGATCTCACGAATCCAGTGCTTGGCTTCGGCGGTCTGCAAGGCACCGTCATGGGCCGCGCGCGTGACCTGACCATGCATGGCTTCCAGAAGAAAGCGCACGTCCTTGGCTTTGGCTTCGGTCTGAATCGGACTGACCGGGTTGGTCACCTTGATGGCGTCGCCTTGGGCGACCAGTGCTTCGAGCTCGGTTTCGCGTTCCTGAATGCCCGGGTTGTTTCTTCTTTCCAGAGCAATCAGGCGCTTGACCACGTTCAGCTCCAGGCGCACCAGCAACAGCTTGAGTGCCGGGCTCATCAATTGGCCGGGGAAGGTTTCAGACAGTTCGCTGCAACGACGCAGGCGGTCGTTGAGCTCAACCAGTGTGCGGGCGCGTTCAACCTTCTTGTTTTCGGCTACGTGATTCAGATAGCCAACAGCAATCAGGAGTACGATGCCTGCTACAACCAACAGGGTGATAAAGAGTGGTGTCACCGTACTAGCCTCACGTCAGGTTATTTGCGCCGAGTGTAGTGGCTAAGCACTATCGCGGAAAGGGTAATGGTCAGCTGCTTATTAATGCAGTGACCACTGACAACTCTGTATCGGCCGTCCATTACCGAAATAGAGGGCGAAGTCATTGATTTGAATAAATTTTCATTGGGGGGTTGACGACCCCTCCAACCATCCATAGAATGCGCGCCACTTGCAGCGTAAAGCACACAGCGAAGCGCGGCAGGGAGTGAATGTTGTAGCGTGTCCCCTTCGTCTAGTGGCCTAGGACACCGCCCTTTCACGGCGGTAACAGGGGTTCGAGTCCCCTAGGG
>Ga0213828_1000140_pt1 | contig 88223 bp, 75 predicted proteins | sample MC6MC0897MG_FD_180664 | JGI IMG/M metagenome (GOLD analysis project Ga0213828, IMG submission 180664) | Enriched soil aggregate microbial communities from Iowa State University, Ames, United States - MC6-MC0897-MG | ecosystem: Environmental > Terrestrial > Soil > Unclassified | place: USA: Iowa...
AGCCGTACTTGTTGTCGTTCTTGCTCTTGGTGACCGAGTCGTTGACGTTGATCGCCGGGACTTTCAGCTCGCCCTTGGCCAGCATGTCCAGCAGGCGGTGCACGCCGGTGGTGGTCTCTTCGGTCACGCCGTGGATCTTGTCCAGCATGGCCGGGTATTTCTTGTGCAGGATCTCGGTCAGGTCACCGCCGTCGTCCAGCACCATGTTGGCGTCCCATGGCTGGCCATCCTTGAGGATGGTCTGCTCGATGCACCACTCGTACTCTTGCTCGGTCTCGCCTTTCCAGGCGAACACCGGGATGCCGGCGGCAGCGATGGCGGCGGCGGCCTGGTCCTGGGTGGAGAAGATGTTGCACGACGACCAGCGCACTTCGGCACCCAGGGCGACCAGGGTCTCGATCAGCACGGCAGTCTGGATGGTCATGTGGATGCAGCCGATGATCTTCGCGCCCTTGAGCGGTTGCTCGGCTTGATACTTGCGGCGCAGGCCCATCAGCGCGGGCATTTCCGATTCGGCGATGATGACTTCCTTGCGGCCCCAGTCGGCCAGGGAGATGTCGGCGACCTTGAAGTCGGAAAAACCTGCAGGCGTGTTTACAGCGCTCATTGAGAGCCTCCATTCGTAGTGTGCGAATGGGCGCCGTTGTGCGTTGAGCGTCCGCTTGCGCGGACAACGCCCCAACCGAGCCTGACAGGCCAAGCCTGCTGCAGCGCCCCTCGGATGGGTGGCGGGATGGCCACCACTGTGGGGGGCCATGTGAAACGGCAAGATTATAGCCGCGGGCGTGTGACACACCCAAGACTTTCTGTCGATTAATCGAGACGATAGTCGATGTTCAATGGAGCGTGACCGAGCGGTCTGCCATCATTAGCGCATGTCAGCAAGCAGGTCAGGAGTACAGATGAACTTTCACACCCGCAAATGGGTAAAACCCGAAGACCTCAATCCCAACGGCACCCTGTTCGGCGGCAGCCTGCTGCGCTGGATCGACGAGGAGGCGGCGATCTACGCCATCGTCCAGCTGGGCAATCAGCGCGTGGTGACCAAGTACATTTCCGAGATCAACTTCGTCAGTGCTTCGCGTCAGGGCGATATCATCGAGCTGGGCATCACCGCCACCGAGTTTGGCCGCACCTCGATCACCCTCAAGTGTGAAGTACGCAACAAGATCACCCGCAAGGCGATTCTGACCGTCGACAAGATGGTGTTCGTCAACCTGGGCGAGGATGGCCTGCCTGCCGCCCACGGGCGCACCGAGATCAAGTACATCCAGGACCAGTTCCCGGACAGCGCGGTGGAATAGACCCGTTTGCTAAAGCGTGGGAGCGGACTTGCCCCGCGATGGCGCCGGCAGGATCAACATCGATGCCTGTGCAGACGATATCGCGGGGCTAGTCCGCCCCTATGCTGTTACTCGGGTTGTGTGCTGACCTTGCGCACCACCTTGCCGACCGTCAGGCCCTGAATCAGGATCGACGACAGCACTACGATGTAGGTGATCGACAGCAGCAGGTCACGCTCGGCGCCCTGCGGCAGCGACAGCGCCAGGGCTACCGACACGCCACCGCGCAGGCCGCCCCAGGTCAGTACGCGAATGGTGCCCTGCGGCACGCTGCGCCAGCGGCGCAACAGCACGATCGCCGGCGCCACGGTCAGCAGCCGCGAAGCCAGCACCGCCACCGCCAGCACGCCACCGGCCGCCAGGTGCAGCCAGTTGAACGGCAGCAGCAACAGCTCCAGGCCGATCAGGGCGAACAGCAAGGCATTGAGCATGTCGTCGATCAGTTCCCAGAAACCGTCCATGTAGCGGCGGGTCATGTCGTTCATCGCCAAGTTGCGCCCCAGGTTACCGATGATCAGGCCGGCCACCACCATGGCGATCGGCGCCGACACGTGCAGCTCGTAGCACATGGCCGAGCCGCCGATCACCAGCGCCAGGGTCAGCATCACTTCCACCTGGTACTGCTCGACGCTCTTGATCATGCGGTAGGTGGCGTAACCGATCAGGCCGCCGAAGGCGATGCCACCCAGGGCCTCGCGGGCGAACAGGATGGCGGTGTCGGCGACGCTCGGCGTCTCGCCCAGCTGGATGATGCCCAGCAGCACCGTGAACACCACGACCGCCGTGCCGTCGTTGAACAGCGACTCACCGACGATGGTGGTCTTCAGCGGCTTGGAGGCGTTGGCGGTACGCAGTGCGCCGAGCACGGCGATTGGGTCGGTCGGCGAGATCAGCGCGCCGAACAGCAGGCAGTAGATCAACGGCACGTTCCAGCCAAACAGGGCGAACACCCAGTGCGCCAGGTAACCGATCACCACGGTGGCGATGAGTACGCCAAGGGTGGCCAGCAGGCCGATCGGCCAGCGGTAGCTGCGCAGGTCGGCGAGGTTGACGTGCAAGGCGCCAGCGAACAGCAGGAACGACAGCATCCAGTGCATCAGCAGGTCGTTGAAGTCGATCTGGTTCATCAGGCCTTCGACGCGTTCTTCCAGGCCAGGGAAGCCGATCAGGCTCAGGCCCTGCAGCATCAGGGAGAACAGCAATGCGGTGACCATCACGCCGATGGCCGGCGGCAGGCCGATGAAGCGGTAGTTCACATAAGTGAGGAGGGTAGTGAGGCAGATAAACGCGGCAACTAATTCAAGCATCCCGAATCCTGTGAAAGTGGCTTCCAAGTCATTACCCGAATGGCTCGGGCAGTTCTTTGATGACCTGGCGCGGCGTTCGGGACACACCTTATGACCGGATTTCTCCAGTTGGTTCCTGTCAGGCGAAGGCGCGGGAGCGGGCTTGCCCTGCGATGAGGCCATAACTAGCCAGGCGCTATATAGTGGTCCCCACCAAACGACAACAAGGATTCCAAGGCGTGCTGGCAACTTCCCTCGTACTGGTCGCAGCTCTGCTCCATGCCACCTGGAATACCTTGATCAAGTTCAGCGCCGAGCGGCTGCTGGTGATCGCCAGCATGGACGTGGTGGCGCTGAGTTTCGCCATACTGGCGGTAGCCTTCGTAGATTTCCCGCCCGCCGAGATCTGGCCCTGGCTGTTGGCCTCGGCGCTGGCCGAGCAGCTGTACCGCTTTCTGCTGATCCAGGCCTATCGGGTCGGCGACCTGGGCCTGGTCTATCCGTTGATGCGTGGCCTGTCGCCATTGGTGGTGCTGGGCCTGACCCTGGCTTTTGCCGGCGAGTCGCTGAGCCAGCAGCAGATCATCGGCATCCTGCTGATCCCCTGTGGCATGGCGTGCTTGCTTTGGCAGGGCGGCGGCGGCGACCGTCTGCCCTGGTCGATGCTGCCGGTGGTGGCACTGATAGGCCTGTGCATCGGCTGCTACACCTGGTTCGACGGTCAGGCCGTACGCCTGTGGGGCAAGCCCTGGGACTACCTGGTATGGCTGACCTTGCTCAGTGCCTGGCCGTTCCCGTTGCTGGCCATGGTGGCCCGACGAGGGCCGTTCATGCTGTTCTGGAGCACCCAATGGAAGCTGGGCCTGGCGGTCGGGTTCTGCGTATTGTTCAGCTACGCTCTGGTGCTCTGGGCCATGCACCTGGGCTCGGTGGCCGAAGCGGCAGCGTTGCGCGAGTTGAGCGTGATCCTCGTGGTGCTGTTGGGCATGCGCTACCTCAAAGAACCTTTTGGCGGGCCAAGACTCCTAGCTTGCGGGCTGGTACTGGCCGGCATGCTGGTGATGAAGCTCTGAAGCGAACCTCTATGAACAAGGAGTCCTGTAGATGACCGTAGCCCTGTGGTGCATTCTCGTCGCGCTGGTCCTGCCGCCGCTATGTGCACTGATCGCCAAACTCAGCAGCGGGTATTTCGGCCTGCGTGCCAATCACGACCCTCGTGCGTTCCTGGACAAGCTCGAAGGGCTGCCACGGCGAGCCCATGCCGCCCAGTTGAACGGCTACGAGGCGTTTCCCGCGTTTGCCGCGGCGGTGCTGGTGGCCGATATCGTCGGCAATGCCGAACAAGTGACCCAAGATGTGCTGGGGGTGATGTACATCACCAGCCGGTTGCTCTACATCATCTGCTACCTGGCGGACTGGGCAGTGTTGCGCTCGCTGGTATGGTTCGTCGGGATGGCGCTGATCGTGTCGTTCTTTGTCGTTTCGATCTGACTGCATCGCGGGGCAAGCTCGCTCCCGCAGTGGGAGCGGGCATGCCCCGCGATAGCGCCCTTCAGGGGACCTTCGGTACTTCGGGCAAAGGCTGACCCTTAGGCCACAACATCCATATCTGCCCCTGTTGTTTCATGTTGCCTGCCAGTTCACCGGCCTCAGGACCGGTGCCCCAGAACAGGTCCGCACGCACTTCACCGGTAATCGCCCCGCCGGTGTCCTGCGCCCCCACGGGGCGCACCACCGGGCTGCCGTCGGGGCGGGTGGTGGACAGCCACAGCAGGCTGCCCAGCGGGATCACCTTGCGGTCGATGGCCACGCTGTAGCCAGCGGTCAGCGGCACGTTGAGCGAGCCGCGCGGACCTTCATTGCTATCCGGCCGGGTGCTGAAGAACACGTAGCTCGGGTTGCTGGCCAGCAACTCGGGGACCCGCTGCGGGTTGGCCTGGGCCCAGGCGTGGATGCTGCCCATGGTCACCTGTTCCTTGGGCAGCTGGCCCTGGTCCACCAGCCAGCGGCCAATCGGCCGATAGGGGTGGCCGTTCTGGTCGGCATACCCCAGCCGCAGCTGGCGGCCACCTTCCAGCTGGATGCGACCGGAACCCTGGATCTGCAGGAACTGCAAGTCCATCGGGTCGGTCAGCCAGGCCAGTACCGGCGCCTTGGCACCGTCGCGGTTGATCACTTCGGCGGTGTCATAGGGCTTGAGCACGCGGCCATCGAGGCGCCCGCGCAGGCGCTTGCCCTTGAGTTCGGGATACACACTGGCCAGATCGACCACGATCATGTCCTCGGGTACGCCGTACACCGGTACATGCGCGGCTTCGGTGCGTTCCAGGCTGCCGGGGTAGACAGGCTCGTAGTACCCGGTTATCAGGCCATTGGCGCTGTTCTGCGCCGAGCGCAGCCCATACACCTGGAGATTCTGCTCGAGGAAGGTGCGTACCTGGTCAGCGCTCGCCGTGGCTGAACCGGCTGCCTCGCAGGTAGCGGCCCACACCGGATCGCGCTTGAGTTTCTCGCAACCGTTGCGCCAGGCATAGAAACCGGCCAGCAGGTCGTCGTCGCTGACCTGGGGCAGGTCCTTCCAGGTGGCTGGTACATAAGTGGCGATGGCATGAGGCTCGGGCTTGGCGCTTTCGCCGCCGTTGCAGCCGGCCAGGAGCGCCAGGGCGGGGAGGGCCCAGGCGAGATGGCGCAATGCAGATTTCATCGGGTGGGTCCTGTGCTGGGCGAAACATGAACATTCGCCCTTGTTTTCTGTGTGGCTATTGGTCTTTGCCCGGCAGGCGGCGATACTGGCGGCCCGTTTGCCTGGCCAAAGAGACCGTGATGTTCAAGCGATTGACCGTAGTACTGCTCGCCGCCCTCGCCCTGACCGCCTGTGACGGCGTCGACCCCAACTCGCCGCTGGGCCAGCGCAAGGCGATCTTCAAGCAGATGCTCAAGACCAGTGAAGACATGGGTGGCATGCTGCGCGGGCGGTTGCCCTTCGATGACGTGAAGTTCGCCGAGGGCGCGGTGAAGCTGGATACCTTGGCCCATGAGCCGTGGCAGCACTTCCCGCAGGTGCGCGACGAGGGTGACAGCAGCGCACGGGCGGATGTCTGGGAGCGCCAGGCGCGGTTCCAGGACCTGGCCCGGCATTTGGAGGGCGTTACCGGCGACCTGGTGACGGTGACCCGCAACCCGCCGCTGGACGCAGCGCAGATGAAGGCCCCGATGGACAAGGTCGAGGCGGCGTGCAAGGCCTGTCATAGCGAGTTTCGTAATCACTGAGCCGTGGGAGGCTGTTGTGGGAGCGGGTTCGTTCCCACATCAAGGGCTGTTAAAAAGTCAGCGCTCAAGCTCGTCCACGGCTTCCTGCAGATCTTTCTTCGCCTCGGCCAGCTTGTCCTTGCGCTTGTTGATCTTTTCCGCGTCACCTTTCTTCATGGCTTTGTCCAGGTCCTTGGTGCGCTGGTTCACTTCGTGGCGGGCATCGAGCACTTTCTGCTCGCGCTCTTTGCGCAGCCCGGCTTCGGTGCAGTTGTCCACGCCACGCAGCGCCTCTTCGAGCCCGGCAGCCTGGTTGCTGTTGCCATGTTCACGGGCAATCTTCAGCTGGTTCTCGATGGCGCTGCGCTTGGCGGCGCAGCCGGTCAGGCCTGCATCCGGCTGGGCGGCTTGCGCGGCGCCGGTTGCCAGGCCAAGGGTTGCCAGCAGGAAAAGAGCGGTGAAACGTGTCATGAAAAGCCTCCTGAGCGGGGCGGAGCAGCAAAAGTTGGTGGAATCCTGCCTTGGTTTGCCGGATTTAGGAACCCTTGGTGGGTCTTTAAACGGCAAACTCGGAGTTGACCTACACTCGTCATTGTTCGGCGGAGTCGTTCGCGAGCTGGAAACCGGCGATACGATACCCGCCCAGTTGCTCGGCAAGGGCTTGAACATCTTCTGTTGCAAAAAATACCTCGAGTTGTTTCGATCTTGCGCCACCGACGCCCGGCAAGGCTTGCCATGCGTCAGCCGATCGCGTTGCGAGCTTCGACCAGTCGGCCTCCAGGGGCATCACCTGAGGCAAGGGCGCGCCTAGCGCGTTCAACCATTGGAGGAAGGGGCGCAAGCGCGCCGCGCTAAAACTGTCATGAAGCTGTCGGGCCCTGGCATCGCCGAGACCCGGCACGGCCGCCAGGACTTGGGTATCGAGCTCCAGCCAATCCACGAGGGTGGTCACAAGGCCGACATCCACCAGTCGGCGCCAGGTGCCCGGCCCGATCCCTGGCAGGGCCAGCCCCTGCTTGCCGCTCAACCAGGTCAATCGGGCGATGAATTGTTCTTCGCAGCCAGCACCAGCCTGCCAGCAGGTGTGGGCGTCATACTGCCCGGCAGTCGGTGAGGTGACGGGCTGTCGCACGACCGTGCGATGTACCACGTCGTCAAACCGCGGAATGGTGAGGCCTGCAAGGCTGATGGCCACCTGGTCGCCCGGGCGAATATCGAGTTTCTGCCAGCGTGCCAGGGACCCAAGGCTGACCTGCGAAACCCGACGGTCGTCCAGCTCGACAGGCGCCAGGTGCAGGATGGGGGTTACCTTGCCGGTGCGGCCAATGCGAAAGCGCACTTCGCGCACTTCGGCCAGGGCTTGGGAGAAGGGGTATTTCCAGGCTGCAATCCAGTAAGGGGCCTTGGCTTGCCAGCGTTCGGCGGGCGGGCGGCTGCCCTGGCGCAGGATCACGCCATCGGTGGCGAAGGGCAGGGCGGCGCGATACCAGTGCAGGCGCATCTCGGCGGCCTGCTCCGGGCTGGCGATGGGGATGCTGTAGCGCTGGCTGTCGGCAAAGCCCATGGCGGCCAGTAGCTCGAGGCGCTCCGCCTGGGTTTGCGGCCCGTGTGGCCAGTCCCAGACGAACAGGCCGATGCTCGCGCCGCGGGCGGTGTCCAGCTGCTTGCGTGCCATTAGCCCGGCCACGCTGCCGCGAGCGTTAAGGCTGCCTGCCTGAGCCTGCACATGGCCCTCCAGGCGTTTGTAAAGTTCCCCTTGCAGCACCAGGTCCACAGGTTGCGGCAGCTGTCGGGTGATTGCGCCGAGCGAAGGAATATGCCGGCTCCAGTCATGGCCCTGGACGCCATCGCCGCGGCTGAGCAGCCGGACCAGCCGGCCCTGCTGGTAGATCAGGGAAACCGCGACGCCATCGACCTTGGGCTGTATCCAGACATCGCGCTTGCCCGCCAGCCAGCGGCGCATCGCCTGTTCGTCGGGCAGCTTGTCGACGCCGGTGTGTGCGACCGGGTGGGGCATCGGGCCACGTGCGCCGGCCAGCGGGTCGGGCGCCGCGTCTGGCAGGTTGAAGCACCGCTGCAGTCGCAGCAGGCGCTGGCGGCTCTGGTCATAGAGTTCGTCCGCCACCAATGACTTGCCTTGACGATGGTAGTGATCGTCCCAGCGGGCCAGGGTCTCGCCCAGTCGGACCATTTCGGCATTCGCCTGTGATGGGCCCCAATCCGGACACTGGCCGGCCTGTGCGCTGGTGAAGAGAGTCGACAGGAGCATGAGTATCGGCAGTAGAGGCATGACCGGCATCCTTGCGAGGCGGTAAGGAGTCCTCAGCCTAGGTTCCAGTTGCTTGGTGCGACGTGCCGCATTGTCAGGCGATATGTCACGAAAAAGCCCCTGCCGATCGCTCGGCAGGGGCTTTCTTTTACTGCTGTAGGAGGCTTACAGGCCAGCGGCGTCGCGCAGGGCGGCGGCGCGGTCGGTGCGCTCCCAGGTGAAGGTGGTGAAAGTGTCATCACCCACGGTCTTCTGCTGCGGGGTACGGCCGAAATGACCGTAGGCAGCGGTTTCCTGGTACATCGGGTACAGCAGGTCGAGCATGGTGGTGATGGCGTACGGACGCAGGTCGAAGCACTCGCGCACCAGCTGCACGATCTTCTCGTCCGAGACCTTGCCGGTGCCGAAGGTGTTGATCGAGATGGAGGTCGGCTGGGCCACGCCGATGGCGTAGGACACCTGGATCTCGCAACGCTCGGCCAGGCCCGCGGCGACGATGTTCTTGGCCACGTAGCGGCCGGCGTAGGCGGCGGAACGGTCGACCTTGGACGGATCCTTGCCGGAGAACGCGCCACCACCGTGGCGAGCCATGCCACCGTAGGAGTCGACGATGATCTTGCGGCCGGTCAGGCCGCAGTCGCCCACCGGGCCACCGATGATGAAGTTGCCGGTCGGGTTGATGTGGTACTGGGTACCCTTGTGCAGCAACTCGGCAGGCAGGGTGTGCTTGACGATCAACTCCATCACCGCTTCCTGCAGGTCTTTCTGCGAGACCTCGGGGTTGTGCTGGGTCGACAGCACGACCGCGTCGATACCGACGACCTTGCCGTTTTCATAGCGGCAGGTGACCTGGGACTTGGCATCCGGGCGCAGCCAAGGCAGCAGCTTGGACTTGCGCGCCTCGGCCTGGCGCTCGACCAGGCGGTGCGAGAAGCAGATCGGGGCCGGCATCAGCACGTCGGTCTCGTTGCTGGCGTAGCCGAACATCAGGCCCTGGTCGCCGGCGCCCTGGTCTTCCGGGCGGGAGCGGTCGACGCCCTGGGCGATGTCCACCGACTGCTTGCCGATGATGTTCATCACGGCGCAGGTGGCGCCGTCGAAGCCGACGTCTGAGCTGTTGTAGCCGATGTCGATGATCACGTTACGCACCAGGTCTTCCAGGTCGACCCAGGCCGAAGTGGTGACTTCGCCGGCGATGATGGCGACACCGGTCTTGACCAGGGTCTCGCAGGCTACGCGGGCGTACTTGTCCTGGGCGATGATGGCGTCCAGCACCGCGTCGGAGATCTGGTCGGCGATCTTGTCCGGATGCCCTTCGGACACGGACTCGGAGGTGAAAAGGGAGTATTCGCTCATCTCGATGGGTTCCTGAAATTTACCGATGTTGTATGTCGCCAGTGGCCCGCTGGAAATGCCGGACCTGGATCTGAAAACCGTTACGCAAGCCCACGTAGAGGCTGTCCCCGGGGGCCAGCCCTGCCGCGTCGGCCCAACGGGCCAGGTCGTCCTGCTCGAAGCCAAGCCACAGGTCGCCGCAAGCTTCGCGCGCCCACCCCTGGTCATGGCTGCACAGCTCGGTGACCAGCAGGCTGCCGCCCGCCTTCACCCGTTTGGCCAGCAGGCGCAAGGCTTGGGCCGGGTCGCTGAAATGGTGCAGGACCATGTTCAGCACAACGCAGTCGGCTTCCACATCCGTTGCACCCAGTGCATCGGCCAACTGCAGGTTTACGTTTTTCAGTGCATTGCGCTCGCAGACCTGGCGCGCCAGTTCGAGCATGGTCGGGCTGTTGTCCATGGCCGTGACCTGGTCGAAGCGGCGGGCCAGGTCGGGCAGGAATCCGCCGTCGCCAGGCCCCACTTCCAGGGCGCTGGCGCCGACGCCGAAGCTGAGCTTGTCGAGCAGCGCCAGCAGGCTTTCGCGGTACTGCGGCAAGCCGGCGATCAGGTCCTGCTGGGCGCGGAACTTTTCTTCTACGCGCTGGAAAAAGTCCTGGCTGGTGGCGGCGCGGCGCTGTTGCACCAGGGCGATACGCGCCTGTACGTCGACGGGCAGCGCGAGGTCGTCGGCTTCCTCGAGCAGTGCCGTATGCAGGCGGCCACCCAGGCGCTGACTGTCGGGCAGGGCACGGCGGTAGAAGATCGCATTGCCTTCGCGACGGGTCGCCACCAGGTCGGCCTGGGCCAGTACCTTGAGGTGATGGCTCATGCCCGACTGGCCGATGTCGAAGATCTGCGCCAGCTCCAGCACGCCGAACGAGTCGTTGGCCAATGCGCGCAGCACGTTCAGGCGCAGCGGGTCGCCGCCGGCCTTGCACAGGGCGGCCAGCTCGTCGCTGCGTTGCGGGGTGATGGGCGCATTGAGGTTCATGGGGCGGGAGTCTAGTCAGGGGATGCTGTCGTCGCAATAGCAATATCAAAAAGTTTTGATATTGCTGGATGAGTGGTGGTTGCGCAGGCGCATTTCTCGTGAAAAGCAGGCCAAACACAGGAAAAAAGCCCGACTGCGACCATACGTCATTGCCCCAGGCCCCCCCTGTGGGCGAAAATGGTCGCCTTTTTTCGCTTCACCACCCTTTCAAGCCCCAGGAGACTCAGCGATGCCCAGCCGTCGTGAACGTGCCAACGCCATTCGTGCCCTCAGCATGGATGCCGTGCAAAAGGCCAACAGCGGCCACCCAGGTGCCCCCATGGGCATGGCGGATATCGCCGAAGTGCTTTGGCGCGACTACCTGAAGCACAACCCGAGCAACCCCAGCTTCGCCGACCGTGACCGCTTCGTGCTGTCCAACGGTCATGGTTCGATGCTCATCTATTCGCTGCTGCACCTGACCGGCTACGACGTCACCATCGACGACCTCAAGGCCTTCCGTCAGTTGCACAGCCGCACCCCGGGCCACCCGGAGTATGGCTACACCCCAGGGGTCGAGACCACCACCGGCCCCCTGGGCCAGGGCCTGGCCAACGCCGTGGGCTTCGCCCTGGCGGAAAAGGTGCTGGGCGCCCAGTTCAACCGTGAAGGCCACAACATCGTCGACCACAACACCTACGTGTTCCTCGGCGACGGCTGCATGATGGAAGGCATTTCCCATGAAGTCGCCTCGCTGGCCGGCACCCTGGGCCTGAACAAACTGATCGCCTTCTACGACGACAACGGCATTTCCATCGACGGCGAAGTGCACGGCTGGTTCACCGACAACACCCCGGCGCGCTTCGAAGCCTACAACTGGCAGGTGATCCGCAACGTCAACGGTCACGACGCCGACGAGATCAAGATGGCCATCGACACCGCTCGCAAGAGCGACCGTCCGACCCTGATCTGCTGCAAGACCATCATCGGCTTCGGCTCGCCGAACAAGCAGGGCAAGGAAGACTGCCACGGCGCACCGCTGGGCAACGACGAAATCGCCCTGGCCCGCAAGGAACTGAACTGGAACCACGGTCCGTTCGAGATCCCGGCCGACATCTATGCCGAGTGGGACGCCAAAGCCGCTGGCGCCAAGGCCGAAGCTGCCTGGAACGAGCGTTTCGACGCCTACGCCAAGGCTTATCCGGAACTGGCTGCCGAGTTCAAGCGCCGTGACGCAGGTGACCTGCCGGCCGACTTCTCCGAAAAGGCCCAGGCCTATATCAACGAAGTCGCCGCCAAGGGCGAAACCATCGCCAGCCGCAAGGCCAGCCAGAACACCCTGAACGCCTTCGGCCCTATGCTGCCGGAGTTCCTCGGTGGTTCGGCGGACCTGGCCGGCTCCAACCTGACCCTGTGGAAAGGTTGCAAGGGTGTCGAGGCCAATGACGCCAGCGGAAACTATGTCTTCTACGGCGTGCGCGAATTCGGCATGACCGCCATCATGAACGGCGTCGCCCTGCACGGCGGCCTGGTGCCTTACGGCGCGACCTTCCTGATGTTCATGGAATACGCCCGCAACGCCGTGCGCATGTCGGCGCTGATGAAGCAGCGCGTGATCCATGTCTATACCCACGACTCCATCGGCCTGGGCGAAGACGGCCCGACCCACCAGCCGATCGAGCAACTGACCAGCCTGCGCAGCACGCCGAACCTGGACACCTGGCGCCCGGCCGATGCGGTCGAGTCCGCCGTGTCCTGGAAAGCCGCCCTGGAGCGCAAGGACGGCCCTTCGGCGCTGATCTTCTCGCGCCAGAACCTGCAACATCAGGATCGCAATGCCCAGCAGATCGCCGATATCGCCCGTGGCGGTTACGTCCTCAAGGACTGCGCCGGCGAGCCTGAGCTGATCCTGATCGCCACCGGTTCCGAAGTGGGCCTGGCCGTCCAGGCGTTCGACAAGCTGAGCGCCGAGGGTCGCAAGGTCCGCGTCGTGTCGATGCCGAGCACCAGCGTGTTCGATGCCCAGGACGCAGCCTACAAGCAGTCGGTCCTGCCACTGGAAGTCAGCGCGCGCATCGCCATCGAAGCTGCCCATGCCGACTTCTGGTACAAGTACGTCGGCCTTGAAGGCCGCGTCATCGGCATGACCACCTACGGCGAGTCGGCGCCGGCCTCCGCGTTGTTCGAGGAGTTCGGCTTCACCCTGGACAACATCCTGGGCACCGCCGAAGAGCTGCTGGAAGACTGATGCACCCGGGAGGCTCCATGCCTCCCGTCTGATCGCGGGGCAAGCCCGCTCCCACAAGGCATCCCGGTGCCTTGTGGGAGCGGGCTTGCCCCGCGATGGTCGTTCAACGCACCTGCACGTGAGTATCGAATGCCCCACCCGCGTCCCTACAAAGTTGCACTCAACGGTTACGGCCGCATCGGCCGCTGTGTCCTGCGCGCACTGTTCGAGCGAGGGGCGAAGGCCGGTTTCGAGATCGTCGCGCTGAACGACCTGGCCGACCAGGCCAGCCTGGAATACCTGACGCGCTTCGACTCCACCCACGGGCGTTTCCCCGGTGAGGTGAAAGTCGACGGCGACTGTCTGCATATCAATGGCGATTGCGTGAAAGTGCTGCGCAGCGCCACCCCCGAAGGCATCGACTGGGCCGCCCTCGATGTCGACCTGGTGCTGGAGTGCTCTGGCGCCTACAACACCCGCGCCGACGGCCAGCGCTTTCTCGATGCCGGTGCGCCGCGGGTACTGTTTTCGCAGCCGATGGCCAGTGAAGCCGACGTCGATGCCACGGTGGTCTACGGCATCAACCAGGGTTGCCTGACCGGCAACGAGCTGCTCGTATCGAACGCGTCCTGCACCACCAACTGCGGCGTGCCCCTGCTGCGGGTGCTGGACCAGGCCTTTGGCATCGAGTACGTCCAGATCACCACCATCCACTCGGCGATGAACGACCAGCCGGTGATCGACGCCTATCACCACGAAGACCTGCGCCGCACGCGCTCGGCGTTCCAGTCGGTGATCCCGGTGTCCACTGGCCTGGCGCGCGGTATCGAGCGCCTGCTACCGGAACTTGCCGGGCGAATCCAGGCCAAAGCGGTACGCGTGCCGACCGTCAACGTGTCGTGCCTGGACATCACCCTGCAGACCGCCCGCGACACCAGCGCGGCCGAGGTCAACCGGGTGTTGCGCGAGGCCGCCCTGGATGGCCCGCTCAAAGGCTTGCTGGCCTACACCGAGCTGCCCCACGCCAGCTGTGATTTCAACCATGACCCGCATTCGGCCATCGTCGATGCCAGCCAGACCCGCGTCTCAGGCCCTCGCCTGGTGAACCTGCTGGCCTGGTTCGACAACGAATGGGGGTTCGCCAACCGTATGCTCGACGTTGCCGAACACTATCTGCACGTCGTCCACCCAACCCGCAGCAAACAGCCCTGAAGGACTGCATTCATGACCGTGTTGAAGATGACCGACCTCGACCTGCAAGGTAAGCGCGTACTGATCCGCGAAGACCTCAACGTCCCTGTGAAGGACGGTGTGGTGGCCAGCGACGCGCGTATCCTGGCAGCGCTGCCGACCATCAAGCTGGCCCTGGAGAAGGGCGCGGCGGTGATGGTCTGCTCGCACCTGGGCCGCCCGACCGAAGGCGAGTTCTCCGCCGAGAACAGCCTCAAGCCGGTTGCCGACTACCTGGGCAAGGCCCTGGGCCGCGACGTGCCGCTGGTCGCCGATTACCTTGACGGTGTTCAGGTGCAGGCCGGTGACCTGGTGCTGTTCGAGAACGTGCGCTTCAACAAAGGCGAGAAGAAGAACGCCGACGAGCTGGCGCAGAAGTACGCCGCCCTGTGCGACGTATTCGTCATGGACGCCTTCGGCACCGCCCACCGCGCCGAAGGTTCCACCCATGGCGTCGCCAAGTTCGCCAAGGTCGCCGCCGCCGGCCCGCTGCTGGCCGCCGAGCTGGACGCCCTGGGCAAGGCCCTGAAAGCCCCGGCCAAGCCGATGGCCGCCATCGTTGCCGGCTCCAAGGTCTCCACCAAGCTGGACGTGCTGAACAGCCTGAGCACCGTGTGTGACCAACTGATCGTCGGTGGCGGCATTGCCAACACCTTCCTGGCCGCCGCCGGTCACCCGGTCGGCAAGTCTCTGTACGAGCCTGACCTGGTCGAGACCGCCAAGGCCATCGCCGCCAAGGTCAGCGTACCGCTGCCGGTGGACGTGGTAGTTGCCAAGGCATTCGCCGAAGACGCCGAAGCCACTGTCAAGTCGATCGCCGACGTCGCCGCCGACGACATGATCCTGGACATCGGTCCGAAGACCGCCGAGCAGTTCGCCGCGTTGCTGAAGACCTCGAAGACTATCCTGTGGAACGGTCCGGTCGGTGTGTTCGAGTTCGACCAGTTCGGCAACGGCACCAAGGTCCTGGCCCAGGCCATCGCCGACAGCGCCGCGTTCTCCATCGCTGGTGGCGGCGACACCCTGGCGGCCATCGACAAGTATGGTGTGGGTGCCGATATCTCCTACATTTCTACCGGTGGCGGTGCGTTCCTCGAGTTCGTCGAGGGCAAGGTCCTGCCTGCCGTGGCAATCCTGGAAGAACGGGCCAAGGCCTGATTTTGAAGGCGCCTGGCAAAGGGAGCGACCTGATGGTCAAGCAATTGCCTGTGATGATCGTGGCCGTGTTGCTGGGCGCCTGCTCCAGCAACTCGGGCAGCGAGGCCGACCCGGCGCAGCCGCCCAAGGGCGGTTGCTACCAGTCCCAGTGGCAGGCCGAGACGGCACCGGTGATCAACAAGCGCCTGGGCCCGGACGGCCTGGAAAAATACGACGACGAACACCAGCGCAAGGCGCCGGGCTGCCCTTGATCGGATGGCAGGCAACCTGGGGCGGTTTTCGTGGTCTTGGACATTGGGGCCGCATTGCGGCCCCTGGCGGAGTAATTGAATGAAAGCGCTTCTGGCCATGTTGGCCCTGGCGACCCTGGCAGGCTGTTCGTTGCTGCAACCCGCTCAACCCGCCCCGGCGGACAACTGGACCCGATGGGTCTGCGACAGCCAGGCCGAGGTGCTGTGGCGCTTCGCCGATGCACAACAGGACGCGGTCGATGTGCGCCTGGGTGGCGGCGACCAGGTCTACCGGCTCAAGGCCGAGCCGGGCGCCTCCGGCGCGCTGTACAGCGATGGCATGCTGGCCTTCCACACCAAAGGTGAAGAAGGCCTGGTGTACTGGGTGGCGACCAACGATCTGATTGGGCGGGGCTGCAAGGCACCGTGACTGGCCGGGCCGCGCAGGTGGCCCACACTACTTGAACAGCAACCGCCCCTGCGGCAGGCTTGCACGAAACAAACGACGCTTGTCGGGAGAGAGATACACAATGGCACTCATTAGCATGCGCCAGATGCTGGACCACGCCGCCGAGTTCGGCTACGGCGTTCCGGCTTTCAACGTCAACAACCTCGAGCAGATGCGCGCGATCATGGAAGCCGCCGACAAGACCGACTCCCCGGTCATCGTCCAGGCCTCCGCTGGCGCTCGCAAGTACGCCGGTGCGCCGTTCCTGCGCCACCTGATCCTGGCTGCCATCGAAGAGTTCCCGCACATTCCGGTGTGCATGCACCAGGACCACGGCACCAGCCCCGACGTGTGCCAGCGCTCCATCCAGCTGGGCTTCAGCTCGGTGATGATGGACGGCTCGCTGGGTGAAGACGGCAAGACCCCGACCGACTACGAGTACAACGTCCGTGTCACCCAGCAGACCGTCGCCATGGCGCACGCCTGTGGTGTTTCGGTGGAAGGCGAGCTGGGCTGCCTGGGTTCGCTGGAAACCGGCATGGCCGGTGAAGAGGACGGTATCGGCGCCGAAGGCGTGCTGGATCACAGCCAGATGCTGACCGACCCGGAAGAAGCGGCCGACTTCGTCAAGAAGACCCAGGTGGACGCCCTGGCTATCGCCATCGGTACCAGCCACGGCGCCTACAAGTTCACCAAGCCACCTACCGGCGACGTGCTGGCGATCGACCGTATCAAGGAAATCCACAAGCGCATCCCCAACACCCACCTGGTGATGCACGGCTCGTCCTCGGTGCCGCAAGAGTGGCTGGCGATCATCAACCAGTACGGTGGCGACATCAAGGAAACCTACGGCGTGCCGGTCGAAGAGATCGTCGAAGGCATCAAGTACGGTGTCCGCAAGGTCAACATCGACACCGACCTGCGCCTGGCCTCCACTGGCGCCATGCGCCGCCTGATGGCGCAGAACCCGAGCGAGTTCGACCCGCGCAAGTTCTTCGGTGAAACCGTCAAGGCCATGCGTGACGTGTGCATTGCCCGCTACGAAGCTTTCGGCACCGCCGGCAACGCCTCGAAGATCAAGCCGATCTCCCTGGAAGGCATGTTCCAGCGTTATGCCAAAGGTGAACTGGCGGCCAAGATCAACTGATCCGGCACGTTCAACGAAATAGCCCGCAGCGATGCGGGCTTTTTTGTGCCTGCTGCCTGGTGCGGAGCGCTCAGGCCTGGGCCGCGCGTCGGTTGTCCGGCACTGATACCGTTAGTCGGCTAACATCAACTCCAGTGGCTTATAGCCATCCACCTGCATTGCGTCTTCGGAGGCCGAGACTAGAGTAACAATCGGATCCAATAACAAGTCGCAGTTGGACTTACCAAGAGAAGCAACATGGATGGCGCTTATTCTCAAACACCGGAAAGCAGTTCGGTTCTGCTGGTCGTAGACGACTACCCGGAGAACCTCATCAGCATGCGGGCCTTGCTGTCCCGCCAGGATTGGCAGGTATTGACCGCCAGTTCAGGGATGGAAGCCCTGAGCACCTTGCTCGAGCACGAGGTCGACCTGGTTCTGCTCGACGTGCAGATGCCCGAGATGGACGGTTTCGAGGTTGCCCGCCTGATGCGCGGCAGCCAACGCACGCGTTTGACCCCGATCATTTTCCTGACCGCCAACGAGCAGTCCGACGCCGCCGTGCTCAAAGGGTATGCCAGCGGCGCTGTGGACTACCTGTTCAAACCGTTCGACCCGCAGATACTCAAGCCCAAGGTCCAGGCCCTGCTGGAGCAGCAGCGCAACAGGCGCATGCTGCAACGGCTGACCCGTGAACTGGAGTCGGCGCGGGCGTTCAACGCCTCGATCCTGGAAAATGCCGCCGAGGGCATCCTGGTGGTGGACGAAACGGGTTGCATCGGCTTCGCCAACCCGGCCATCTCACGCCTGCTCGATGCGCCGGTGGACAAACTGCAAGGCGCGCACATGCTGGACCTGATCCAGCTCCCCTGTGCCAACCTGTGGCACGAGTCGGACTTCTACCAGGCCTATCTGCGGCGGCAGATCTTCCGTGTGCACGATGCCCAGCTGCGCACCCTCGGTGGCCAGCTGGTGCCGGTGGCATTGTCCTGCGCGCCGCTGCCCGCCGAACAGAAGGCCATGGTGGTGACGGTGCTGGACATGTCGGTGGTGCGCAGCCTGCACCAGCAACTGGAGTACCAGGCGGTGACCGACCCGCTGACCGGGCTGCTCAACCGCCGTGGCTTCTACCAGACCGCCGAAAGCGCGTTGCTGCGCAACGAGCGTTCGGACAAGGCCAAGGCCCTGATGTACATGGATCTGGACGGCTTCAAGCGGATCAACGACCTGCTCGGCCATGAGGCCGGCGACAAGGTCCTGCGCTGGGTGGCCGACCAGCTCAAGGAGTGCCTGGGCAGCGAGGCGCTGCTGGCGCGTATGGGCGGCGACGAGTTCACCGCGCTGTTCGACGGCCTGCCGTATCCCGAACAGGCCGGCCGCTATGCCGAAAAGCTGTTGGAGCGCATGTCGAGCTTCCAGCAGGTGGATGGGCTCGAGGTCAACCTGGGGGTGAGCATCGGCATCGCCACCTACCCCGACTGCGGCGCCAACGTGGAGGGCCTGTTGCGCGCGGCCGATGCGGCGATGTACGCGGCCAAGCAGGCTGGTCGCCAGCAATACCGCTTCTACGACCAGGAACTCAATGGCCGCGCTCGCTCACGGCTGATGCTCGAGGACAGCGTGCGCACGGCCATCGAGCAAAATGATTTCAGCTTGGTCTACCAACCCCAGGTGGCATTCGCCGATGGCCGGCTGCGCGGCTTCGAGGCGTTGTTGCGCTGGCAGCACCCGAGCGTCGGCGACGTGCCGCCGGGGCTGTTCATTCCGTTGCTGGAAGAAGCTCGCCTGATCAACCGCCTGGCCAGCTGGATCTATCGCAAGGGCGCCGCGCAACGCAATGCCTGGAGCGATCGCTTTGGTTCGCAGTTGGTGCTGGGCATCAGCCTGAGCCGCGCCCAGTTCACCATGCCCGGGTTGGTCGATGAACTGGCCCAGGTGATCGACAAGCATCAACTGCAACCCGCCCAATTGGAGGTGGAGGTTGCCGAAACCTCGCTGATGTACAACATCGACGCGGCGGTGAAGCAGGTGCACCGCCTGCGGGAGCTGGGCATTCGCGTGGCGCTCGACGATTTCGGCGCTGGCGACTGCTCGCTGCGCATGCTGCGCGACCTGCCTATCGACACGCTCAAGCTCGACCGCCACCTGGTCGCGCGGTTGCCGGACTCGGCGGTGGATATCGCCTTGGTGCGCAGCGTCATCGACCTGTGCGCGGCCTATGACATCACGGTAATCGCCGAGGGCGTCGAGACCCGGGCCCAGGCCGAATGGCTCAAGGGCGCCGGTTGCGCCTACGTGCAGGGGTTCCTGGTGGCCCGGCCGCTCACCGCCGACGCCGCTGGCGATTTCCCAGCGTTTTTCCCATGGGCGTCGTGATTGGCTAAACTCGCGTCTTCTCGTTCCGAACGTCTGCCATGACCGCCCTACGTTACCTGCAAGCCTACCCGCCGCACCTGCAGGAACAGGTGCGCCAGATGATCGCCAGCGATCGTCTGGGCGACTACCTGCGCCAGCGCTACCCCGAACGCCATGACGTGCAGAGCGACAAGGCCCTGTACGGCTATGCCCAGGAGATCAAGCAGCAGTACCTGCGCAGCGCGCCGCCGCTGGACAAGGTCCTGTTCGACAACCGCCTGGACCTCACCCACCGTGCATTGGGCCTGAACACGGCGGTATCGCGGGTGCAGGGCGGCAAGCTCAAGGCGAAGAAGGAGATCCGCGTCGCCTCGTTGTTCCGCGAGGCAGCGCCGCAGTTCCTGCGCATGATCGTGGTGCATGAGCTGGCGCACCTGAGGGAGCGCGATCACAACAAGGCGTTCTACCAGCTCTGTCAGCACATGGAGCCGGATTACCATCAACTTGAATTCGACCTGCGCGTCTACCTGACCTATCGGGAACTGCCGGGCAACACCTGAGGGACAAGCACCCCATGACCACGGACGTGAGCAAGACCCGCAGCAGCTTCTACCGCCGCCTTTACGTGGCCTGGCTGATCGACAGCCAGACCGCCACCAGTGTGCCGGCGTTGATTGAGGCCACCGGCATGCCCCGGCGTACCGCCCAGGACACCATCGCCGCCCTGGCCGACCTGGACATCATCTGCGAGTTCGAGCAGCAGGCCGGTGCGCGCAACCATGCCGGGCACTACCGTATCCGTGACTGGGGGGCGATCGACAAGCAGTGGATCATCCAGCACCTGCGCCAGATTCGCGATGTGCTGGGGTATCCCTGAGCTTCACCCCTCTCTCTACGCCACACCTTTCTTTCAGGATGTTCCGTATGTCTTCCAAGGCCATCGACGCTCGTTTCAGCAATTACGCCGCCATGGCCGATGGTGTCGCGACCCTGTTGTTCCCCCATGCCGAAGTGGTGGTCCACGATCTACGCAACCAGACAGTCGTGCATATCGCCAACAATATTTCCAGGCGGCAGTTGGGCGACGACTCGGCGCTGGAGGACCTGCCGGGCGAGCTCGGCGCCACGACGCCGCTGGGGCCCTACGAGAAACTCAACTGGAACGGTCAGAAAGTGCGTTCGATCAGCAGTGTCATGGTCGATGAGGCCGGGGCACCCGAGGCGCTGCTGTGCATCAACTTCAACATCTCGGTGCTGGAGCAGGCCAAGCAGGCACTTGACCTGTTCTTCCAGGCCAGCCGCTTGCTGCCTCAGCCAGATGTGCTGTTCCGTGATGACTGGCAGGAGCGCATCAACACCTTCCTGCATGCCTGGCTCAGGCAGCATGGCTTGAGCCTCGACGGGCTCAGTCGGGAGCAGAAACGCGAGTTGGTCGAGGCCCTGCACGGAGAAGGCGCCTTCCGCGGCGGCAGTACGTACGACTACGTGGCCAATATCCTCGGCATGGGCAGGGCTACGGTCTACAAGTATGTGAAACTCGCGCGGGAAGCATAGTTTCCAGGCTTGTACTTGGTGGAAAAATATTCTACGGTGGATTTTTATTCCATTGTGCGTCGGCGCCTGCCTGTCGCTTTCCGAAGAGATTCCGCCCCATGCCTATCGACGATCTGGCGCTCGAGCAGCTGTACCAATCCATTCTCCAGGCTCATCAGGCCCTGCGCCCGCTGGTACCGGTGACCCCACTGGCGCGCAGCCTGGCGCTCTCGGCCATGACTGGCTGCGACGTCCATCTCAAGTGCGAACACCTCCAGCTGACCGGATCGTTCAAGTTCCGCGGTGCCAGCAACAAGCTGCGCCTGCTGGATAAGGCGCAACGGAGCAGGGGGGTTATCGCTGCTTCCTCGGGCAATCATGGGCAAGGGCTTGCCCTGGCCGGTCAGCTGCTGGACGTGCCGGTGACAGTGTATATCAGCGCTGAGGCCTCGCCTGCCAAGATCGAAGCGATGCGTCTGCTGAGGGCGCAGGTACAGGTTCTGGAGGTCGATTCGCTGGGGGCGGAGCAACTGGCCCGCGAGGAGGCGTTGCGCCAGCACAAGCCGTTCGTCTCGCCCTACAACGACCTGGAGGTCATCGCCGGGCAGGGGACCATCGGCATGGAACTGTTCGAGCAGGCGCCGGACCTGGATGCGGTGTTCGTCGCCGTGGGCGGCGGCGGGATGGTGTCCGGGATCGCCACCGCACTGTACAAGCTGGCGCCATCGGTGGAAATCATCGGCTGCTGGCCGGCCAATGCACCGACCTTGCAACGCTCCATCGAACAAGGCCAGGTCATCGAGATGGTCGAGTTACCCACCCTGTCCGACGGCACTGCCGGCGGCGTGGAAGCGGACACGGTCACCTTGCCCCTCTGCCAGCGCCTGCTGACGCGAAGCGTGCTGGTCAGCGAGGACGAGATCAGGCAAGCCATGCGCGACGCTGCCGCCTGCGAGCACTGGATCATCGAAGGCGCCGCCGCCGTCGCGCTGGCCGGCATGAAGCAGCTGGCCGGGCAATACCGGGGCAAGAAAGTGGCGGTGGTATTGTGTGGGCGCAACATCCAGCTGGAGAAATACCTGGAGGCCCTCGCATGAAGATCCACGACCTGCAGGCGATCAAGGCCTGCCTCGACCTCGACGCGATCGAGCGGCGGCTGGTGGACGGTTTCAGGGCCTACAGTGCGGGTCAGGTGCAGGCTCCGCCGGTGCAGAACTTCCAGTTCCGCCAGGCCAATGGCGATTGCTGCATCAAGTCGGCTTATCTCGAAGGCGGCGAAACCTTCGTGGTTAAGGTCTCCAGTGGTTTCTACGACAATCCGGGCAAGGGCCTGCCCAGCAATGACGGCTTGATGCTGGTGTTGTCGGCCCGTACCGGTGAACCGCTGGCCTGGCTGGCCGACCAGGGATGGCTGACTGCCGTGCGCACCGCCCTGGCCGGGCGCATTGTCGCCCGCCTGCTGGCGCCTCGCGAGGTGGAGGCCATCGGCGTGCTTGGCACCGGACTGCAGGCCCGTCTGCAACTTGAATGCCTGATGGCGTTGACGGGCTGTCGCCAGGTGGTGGTCTGGGGGCGCAGTGAGCAAGGCTTGTCGGACTACCGTGAGCATGCCCGGGCGTTGGGCTTCAGCGTGCAGACGGTCCAGCAGCCGCAGGCTGTCGCGCAGGCGGCCAACCTGATCGTCACCACCACGCCGTCGCGTGAGCCGTTGCTCAGGCGCGAGTGGGTTCGTCCCGGAACCCATATCACGGCGGTCGGCGCGGACTGTGTCGGCAAGCAAGAGCTGGATGCGGCGCTGGTCGCCTCGATGTCGCGAATCATCGTCGACTCGCAGGCCCAGTGCGGAGCCTATGGCGAGGTTTCCCACGCGCTCAAGGCGGGGTCGCTCGAACCTTCCCGCTTGCTGGAGCTGGGCGCGGTGCTGGCTGGTCAGGAAGCGGGGCGTCAGGATCAGCACGAGGTCACCCTCGCCGACCTGACCGGTGTCGCGGTTCAGGATGCGCAGATTGCCCAGTGGGTCTTCGAACGCCTGCGCGGCTGAATGATGAAATTGTCCACAGACCGGCCAAAATAGAGGCAATTTGACAGTATTGTCGCGTGCCACAACGATCAGCCTTGTGTAGGCTGCCAGTGCAGTAGTAGTTAAGATCGCCGTTTCCGCGTGGGTTACCAATTGCGAAAGGACTTGAGCATGCGGCCACTGCTTTGCGTTCTTGGTTTACTCGGGCTGTTGTGTGCGGGGCCTGCCCTGGCCCATGGCAAGCTGCGGCTGGTGGCCGACAGCTGGCCGCCTTTTACCGACACCAGCATGCCCGGTGGCGGCCTGGCCACCAGCATCGTCACCACGGCGCTGACCCGTGCCGGCTACGCCACCGAGTTCGAGGAGGTGCCCTGGGCCAGGGCGCTGATGGGGGTGGGCGAGGGGCGCTACGATGTGTTGATCAATGCCTGGTACAACCAGGAGCGCACCCTGATCGGCCAGTTCTCCGCGACCTACCTGGTCAACCGTATCCGCCTGCTCAAGCGTGAAGGCGAGGCTTTTGCCTATGCCCGCCAGGCTGACCTGTACCCTTACACCATCGCTGTGGTGCGCGACTACGCCTATTCCCCTGAATTCGATAGCGACGAACGCCTGAACAAAGTGCTGGTGCGCAACTTTTCATCGGCGGTGCGCATGCTGGCGGCCGGGCGGGTGAACCTGGCGGTGGAGGATGAGTACGTGGCGCGCTACAACCTGCAGCGCGAGCCGCAGCAGGTGCGCGAGGGTGTGACCTTCGTCGACCCGCCGCTGGGGGAGAACAGCCTGCATATCCTGGTAAGCCTCAAGCACCCGGAGCACAAGAAAATCGTGGCGCGTTTCGAAAAAGCCATCGCCACCATGAAGGCCGACGGCAGTTACGCCCGCCTGATGCGCCAGCATGGTTTCTGAGCCCGCTCCTGGTGTGGGAGCGGGCGATCAGGCGGGTTGACCTTCCTTGATCAGATGCCCGGCCAAGGTCCGCAACGGCCCCAACTGCCGGCAGATCAGCGCCAATTGCGTCTGCACCAGGCGCTGATGCTCGTCCAGCTCCTCGGGCATCTGTTCCAGCGCGTTGGCCAGCGCCTCCTCGGCGTCGCTGTGGATCGCCACCGGCAAGCGTGCCGCCAGGCCATTGGCGATCTCGTCCAGGCTGCTGGCCAGGCTCCGCCCGGCGCCATCGATCAACTGCTCGTGGACTTCGGCCGGCAGCGCTGTATCGCGGTGAGCGCCCAGCCCCGAGAGGTAGCTCAGCAAGGTATGTGACAACACCAGGAAGCGGAAGCCGACGTCGGCCTCCTTACGGAAATGCCCCGGCTCCATGAGCATGTTGGCCAGGGTGGTCGACAGTGCCGCGTCGGCATTGTGCGCATTGCGCCGGGCCAGGCGGTAGGCCAGGTCGTCACGCTTGCCATGGGCGTATTGCTGCATGATCTGGCGCAGGTATTCGCTGGCGCAGGCGAGGGTGTTGGCCAGCACCTTGTTCAACCGCCGTCCCTGCCAGTCGGGCAGGAACAGGAACACCGCGAGGATGGCAATCAGGCTGCCGACCAGGGTATCGAACAGGCGTGGCAGGAACAGCCCGTAGCCATCGCCGATCTGGTTGAAGCAGAACAGCACCATCAGGGTGATCGCCGCCGTGGCCAGGGTGTAGCGGGTGGTGCGGTTGACGAAGAACACCACCCCTGCGACCACCGCGAACAGCGATTGGACGATCGGGTTGGGGAACAGGTCGAACAGCGCCCAGCCCACGGTCAGGCCGATGGCGGTGCCGATGATCCGTTGCACCAGTTTGCGCCGGGTCGCGCCATAGTTGGGCTGGCAGACGAACAACGTGGTGAGGATGATCCAATAGCCCTGGGTCGGGTGGATCAGGTGAACCATGCCGTAGCCCACTGACAATGCCAGCGACAGGCGCAGGGCGTGGCGGAACAGCAACGAGGTGGGAGTCAGCTGGGTGCGCAGGCGTTTCCACACATCCTTGAAGTTACGTGGCGAGCGGTCGAGCAGGCTGCTGTCGCTGGCATCGGCCAGGCTGTCCGGGTTGCTGGCGGCGCTGAGCAGGCGGTCCAGCGTGGCCAGGTTGGCGGCTAGCGCCCGCAACGAGCGAAGCAGGCTGCGCCAGGCCGGGTTGTTCTGGATACGCAGGTGCTCCAGCGAGGCGTTGAGGTCTTCAAGCGCCTCGGGGTAGCCGCTGGCAAGCACGAACGGCTGGCGCAGGCGGATCGAGCGCGCCAGCTCCTGGCAGGACGAGCCCTGCTTGCGCAGCAGGCGCTGGCAGCGGAACATCACGTCGCTGTGGAAGAACGCCTCGGTCAGGCCGTTGTACGGATAGTGCGAGGCGCTGACCCGCTCATGGATGTCCTGGGCCAGGAAATACAGCTTGAGGTAGCGGCTGACCTTGGAGTTGGGCTGGCTGTTGCCGACCCGGTGCAGGATGATCTCCTTGGCGGCGTTGAGCGCGGCCACAACCTTGCCATTCTGCTTGGCGAGTTCCAGGCGCGTGGCCTCGACATCGAGGGTGCGGACGGGCTCGAACAGGCTGGCCTTGAGCTTGAGGTAGCTGCCCAGCTCGTAGAACAGCCTGGCCAGGCTCTGTTGCACCGGCTGGTTGGAAAACAGCGCCTGCCACAACACCGACAGCAGTCCGTACCAGGCCGCACCCGTCACCAGCAGCAACGGCTCGTGCCAGAAATCGCTGACCTCTCCGCCGCGCTGGTCGACACCGATCATGGTGTAGACCGACAGGATCAGCGTGGCCGAGGCGATTGCCCCATAGCGTTCGCCCAGGGCCCCGAGCATGGTCAGGGAGAACGCCGCCAGGGCCAGGGCGATTGCAAAGATCCAGGGGTAGGGGAACAACAGCTCGACCGACAGCGCGGCGATGGCGAAACAGCCCAGTGTCACCAGCAGGGCGCTGAGCCGGCCCTGCCAGCCATCGTCGGTCTCGGCCAGGGCGCTGGCGATGATGCCGAGGAACAGCGGGATGAGCAGGCTCATCTCGTTCTGGTACCAGCACCAGGCCATGCTGCCGGTCAGGGCGATGGTCACGCGGATGGCGTAGCTGAACTTGTCTTGGCCCCACAGGCGACGCAATGAATGGCGGAACGAGCTCGATGACATGATGGCCTGCTGGGCAGTATTCGAAAAAGAATCTCTGGGGCCTCATCGCAGGGCAAGCCCGCTCCCACCGTTCTGACGTGAGAGCGGGCTTGCCCCGCGATGGTTTCGCACCCTTCACAGCACAAACCAGCAAGAAGCGTTCCGTGCTGCTGAATGGATTCTACTCTACACGAACTGCGCCGCCGCGTTGGCCGAGGCCCAGGCCCACTGGAAGTTGAAACCGCCCAGGTGCCCGCTGACATCCAGCACTTCGCCGATGAAGTACAGCCCCGGGCTTTTCAGCGATTCCATGGTTTTCGAAGACACTTCGCGGGTATCCACGCCGCCCAAGGTCACTTCCGCGGTGCGATAGCCTTCGGTCCCCGCCGGCACTACTTGCCAGGCCGCCAATTTTTCGGCGACCTGCGCCAGCTGCGCAGGGGTGTATTGCTTCAGTGGCTTGGACTCGAACCACTGCTCGGCCAGCAAGTTGGCCAGCTTGCGAGTGAACACCTCGCCCAGCACGGTCTTCAGCTCGCTATTGGGACGCTCGGCTTGTTGGCCTTGTAGCCATTCCAAGGCGTCGCGATCAGGTAGCAGGTTGATTTCGACGGTGTCGCCGGCTTCCCAGAACGATGAGATCTGCAGGATCGCCGGCCCGCTCAGGCCACGGTGGGTAAACAGCAGGTTCTCGCGAAAGCTGGTGCCATTGCAGCTGGCGATGCAGTCCAGCGAGGTGCCGGACAGCTCGGTACACAGTGCCTTGAGCTGGGGCTCGGTGATGGTGAACGGTACCAGGCCGGCTCGGGTCGGCAGCAGTTCGTGGCCGAACTGGCGGGCGACCTGATAGCCGAGACCGCTGGCGCCGAGCGTCGGGATCGACAGGCCACCGGTGGCGATTACCAGCGACTGGCAGGCGAATGGGCCGGCGCTGGTCTGCAGGCTGTAGCCGGCCTCGGTCCTTTCGATCTTGTCGATGCTGGTGTTCATGCGCAGCTCGGCGCCGGCCTGGTCGCACTCGGTCAGGAGCATGTCGAGGATGTCGCTGGACTTGTTGTCGCAGAACAGCTGGCCGAGTTTCTTCTCGTGGTACGGCACGCCGTGCTTGCACACCAGCTCGATGAAGTCCCACTGGGTGTAGCGGGCCAATGCCGACTTGCAGAAGTGCGGGTTGTGCGAGAGGAAGTTGGCCGGCTCGGTGTACATGTTGGTGAAGTTGCAGCGCCCGCCGCCGGACATGAGGATCTTCTTGCCCGGTTTGTTGGCGTGGTCGAGCACTAGCACCCGGCGCCCGCGCTGGGCGCTGAGCAGGGCGCACATCAGGCCGGCGGCGCCGGCGCCGAGGATGATCACGTCGGTGGAGTACACAGTGTTACCTATTCAATAGCTGGGGCTGCACAGCAGCCCCAAAAAGACTTCAGACGATACGGACTTTCAGCGCGCGACCCTTGATCTTGCCGCTGTTCAGCCGCTGCATGGCCTGCTTGGCCACCGCCCGCTCCACGGCGACGAAGGCGACGAAGTCGAAAATGGCAATTTTGCCCACCTGCTTGCCCGGCAGCCCGGCGTCGCCGGTCAGCGCGCCGAGGATATCGCCCGGGCGCAGCTTGTCCTTGCGCCCGGCGGCGATGCACAGGGTGGTCATCGGTGGCAGCAGCGGCTCGCCGCCTTTGCTTTTGAGGCTGTCCAGCTGTTCCCAGCGCAGCGGCTGCTTCTGCAAGTCTTCGATGGCCTGGGCGCGATGGCCTTCGGCCGGTGCCACCAGGCTGACCGCCACGCCTTTCTCGCCGGCGCGACCGGTACGGCCAACGCGGTGCACGTGGATCTCGGCATCACGCGCCAGTTCGACGTTGATGACCATGTCCAGGCCATCGATGTCCAGGCCGCGGGCGGCCACGTCGGTGGCCACCAGCACCGAGCTGCTGCGGTTGGCGAACATCGTCAGCACCTGGTCACGGTCGCGCTGCTCCAGGTCGCCGTGCAGGGCCTGGGCAACGATGCCCTTGGCGGTGAGGTGGGCGACCACGTCCTCGCACTGCTGCTTGGTGAAGCAGAACGCCACGCAGGACTGTGGACGGTAGTGGCCGAGTACACGGGTCACGGCGTCCAGGCGCTGCTGAGCGTCGATCTCGATGAAGCGCTGTTCGATCTGGTTGTCGCTGTGCAGCGCCTCGACCTTGACCTGCTGCGGCTGGCGCATGAAGGCCTTGGCCAATTGCTCGATGCCGGCCGGGTAGGTGGCCGAGAACAGCAGGGTCTGACGGCGTGACGGGGTCTTGCCGATGATGCTGGCGATGGCGTCGAAGAAGCCCATGTCGAGCATGCGGTCGGCTTCGTCGAGCACCAGGGTGTTGAGCCCGTCGAGGACCAGTGTGCCCTTGTCCAGGTGCTGCTGGATGCGCCCCGGCGTGCCGACGATGATGTGCGCGCCGTGCTCCAGCGAGGCGATCTGCGGGCCGAGCGAAACGCCGCCGCACAGGGTGAGGATCTTGATGTTGTCCTCGGCGCGGGCCAGGCGGCGCAGTTCCTTGGCCACCTGGTCGGCCAGCTCGCGGGTTGGGCACAGCACCAGGGCCTGGCAGCCGAAGTAGCGCGGGTTGATCGGGTTGAGCAGGCCGATGCCGAAGGCGGCGGTCTTGCCGCTGCCGGTCTTGGCCTGGGCGATCAGGTCCTGGCCCTTGAGGATCACCGGCAGGCTCTGGGCCTGGATCGGGGTCATCGAGGCATAGCCCAGGGCGTCCAGGTTGGCCAGCATGGCAGCGGACAGCGGGAGGGTGGCAAAGGCGGTGGTTTCAACGGTCACGAGGCGGGCCTGCGGTGCGAAGCGAAAAATGTCGCACAGTCTACCAGCCTCGAAGCCATTCGCCCTACGACTCCACGTGCTCTTCCGGACGACGGGCGCGCCTTCCGTCTGTCGGCGCCAGTTGCAGGAAGATCGCCGCCGCCAGCATGGCCATCACGCCGATGGTGACGAAGGTCAGCTGGAACGCCCCCAGGGTGCTTTCCACGCCTTCGGCGCTGCCGGCCGCGGTGAAACCACCGAGCAGCGCGCCGGCGCAGGCCACGCCCAGGCTCAGTGACAGCTGCGCGACCACCGACAGCAGGCTGTTGCCGCTGCTGGCGCTGGCGTCGTCGAGGTCGATCAGGGTCACGGTGTTCATCGCCGTGAACTGCATTGAGTTCACCGCGCCCAGCATCGCCAGCTGCGCCAGCAGCAGCGCATACGGCGTCTGTTCGTCGACCAGCCCCAGGCTGGCCAGCAGCAGGCCCAGCAGCAGGGTGTTGCCGGTGAGCACGATGCGGTAGCCGAGGCGCTCGATCAGCGGCCGGGCCACCGACTTGGCGAGCATCGCCGCCGCCGCCAGCGGAATCATGCTCATCCCGGCCTGTGCCGGTGAATAACCCAGCGCCACTTGCAGCAGCAACGGCACCAGGAAGGGCAGGGCGCCGCTGCCCAGGCGGGCGAACAGGTTGCCGAGGATGCCGATGGCGAAAGTGCGCACGCGGAACAGTGACGGCGAGAACAGTGGCTCCGGGTCGCGTCCGGCGCGCAGCCAGTAGGCGGCCAGGCAGGCCATGCCGGCGAACAGCAACAGCATCACCCGCAGGTGCGGCAGGTGCAGTTCGCCCAGGCCTTCCATGGCGATGGTGATCAGCACCATCGCCGCGCCGAACAGCAGGAAGCCCGGCCCGTCGAAGGTGGTGCGCTCGGCGCCGCGCAGGTCGGGGATGAACCTCCACACCGCATAGCAACCCACGGCGCCCACTGGCAGGTTGAGCAGGAAGATCCAGTGCCAGCTGAGGATTTCCACCAGCCAGCCGCCCACGGTCGGGCCAAGCAGTGGCCCGAGCAGGCCGGGGATGGTGATGAAACTCATGATCCGCACCAGTTCGCTGCGCGGGTAGGCGCGCAACACCACCAGCCTTCCCACGGGCAGCATCAGTGCGCCGCCCAGGCCTTGCACCACCCGGGCGAAGATCAGGAAACCGAGGCTGTTGGCCATGGCGCACAACAGCGAGCCGAAGCTGAACAGCAGGATGGCGCTGAAGAAAATGCGCTTGGTGCCGAAACGGTCGGCAATCCAGCCTGAGGCCGGGATCAGCAAGGCCACGGTGAGCATGTAGGCGATGATCACCCCCTGCATGCGCAGCGGGTCCTCGGCAAGCGAGCGGGCCATGGCCGGCAGCGCGGTGTTGAGGATGGTGCCGTCGAGCGATTGCATGAAGAAGGCGATGGCCACCACCCAGGGGATCCAGCGGGCGGTGACGGGGTCCAGCGGGGCACGGTCGGGCATGGGTTACCTCAATGTCCTGTGTGGCCGGCGCGGGCCTCATCGCCGGCAAGCCGGCTCCCACAGGGGCAGTGCATGCCGGCCACTGTGGGAACTGGCTTGCCAGCGATGAGCCCAGTCCTGTCGATCACAATGTCAGGGTCAGGCCTTTGACCAACGCCCCGGGCAGATGACTCGACCCGGTGCTGCGCTGCCCGTAGGTGCTGGTCGACAGGATCATCTCGCGCTCCTGGGTCAGGTCCTCCAGTTGGCTGCCCAGCAGGTTGTACAGGCTGTCGTCGAAGCGCATGGTGCTCACCGGGCCCTGGATCTGCCCGTTCTCCACCCAGAAAGTGGCGAAGCGCGTCAGCCCGGTCATGCGTGCCGCCGACAGGTCCGAGTAGTTCAGGTACCAGAGGTTGCTGATGTAAAGGCCGGTGCCCAGACGTTCGAGAATCTGCTCGCCGGGCAGGTTGCCTGGCGCCAGGCTCAGCGCGCAGGGCGACTCGTAGCTGTCGGCGCCATTGGCCTGCTGGCTGAATTCGACGGCGCTGCGCGCACTCACCAGTCGCTCCAGCGCCCGCCCTTCACCGATCAGCAGCAGGTCGCGGCGCGGCGAGCCCTCGTCGGAGAAGGCCGGACTCAGCGAGCCGCTGACCTGTTCGCTGAAGCTCACCATTGGGCTCAACTGCGCGTCGCCGTTGTACAGGCGCTGCAACGGGCTGTTGCCAGTGGCCAGGGCTTGTGCCGAGAAGCCTCCCCAGCACAGCATGCCGGCGATCTCGTCCATCGCCGCTGGTGCCAGGTAGGCGCGGTAGCTGCCGGGCTTGAGGGTGACGGCCGGGCGCCCTAGGTGCGCCAACTGTTCGCGAGCCTGACACAGGCGTGCGGCAAAGGTTTCGCCGCTCCAGGCCTGCCCTGCGTAGTTGGCTTTGACGGCTTGGCCGTTGGCGTGGAACAGGCTCCAGTCAAAGTTGAAACTGTTGGCCTGGTGCCAGCCAAAGGCGCCGAACGAGCTGGCGAAGCCGCGGCAGATGGGGCCGGCGGCATAGATGCCGACCAGGTCCAGGTCGCCGGCTTCGCGCTCGACCAAGGCCAGCACCTCGTCCAGCTCGGGCAGTGGCTGCTCCAGCAGGCTATGACTGTGCCAGGCGCTATCGTCGAGGTTCAGGTAGGGATCCACAGCCAGCAGCGGCAGGGTCTGGCGCAGCTGCGCCAGGGCATCGTGCAGGCGCTGGCGGTCCAGTTCTGGATCGTCGCCCAGGGTGATCTGTTGCTCGGCCTGGCGTCCTTCGCGGACCAGCCGCAACTGCACGCTGGCCTGGCTGACCAGCCCGGCCTGGCGCACCTTGGCATGGTTGAAGCGCACGAACTGCGAGTGCTCGGCGCTGTAGCCCAGGGTGAACTGCTCACCGGGCTGCATGGCGGCGATCAGGCCATCGAGCAAGCTTTCGAAACGTTGCTGGTAGACGGTGCTCATCAGGCGTCCCCTCCGAATACGTCGATCTGGCGGAACACGCAGGCCGGCGAGGCGTGGCCGACCCGCACCACCTGGTTGGGCTCGCCTTTGCCGCAGTTGGGCGTGCCGAGTACCTGGAAGGTACTGCGGTCACCGACCGCCGAGAGGTTGCGCCAGAAGTCGGCGGAGATGCCGCGATAGTTCGGGTTCTTCACCACGCCCTTGAGTTCGCCGTTCTCGATCAGTTGGCCCCACTCACAACCGAACTGGAATTTGTTGCGCGCATCATCGATGGACCAGGAGCGGTTGGTGCGCATCAGGATGCCGTGCTCGATGCCGGCGATCAGTTGCGCAAGCGTCTGGTCGCCCGGCTCGATATTGAGGTTGGCCATGCGGTCGATCGGCGCGCGGTTCCAGCCGCAGGCGCGGCTGTTGGCCACGCCGTCCAGGCCCGAGCGCAGTTGCGACAGGGCGCCACCCAGGGGGCGCACCAGCAGGCCATCACGGATCAGGAACTGCTTGCTGGCCGGAGTGCCGTCGTCATCGAAGCTGTAGCTGGCCAGCTCCTCATGGATTGTCGGGTCGAAGGTCACGTTGAGCAGCTTCGAGCCGTACTGTAGATGACCGAAGTCGCCGGCTTTGACGAAGCTGGTGCCGGCGTAGTTGCGCTCATCGCCGAGAATGCGGTCCAGCTCCAGCGGGTGGCCGATGGATTCGTGGATCTGCAGCATCATCTGGTCGGGCATCAGCAACAGATCACGCTGACCGGCCGGGGTGTTCGGCGCCAGCAGCAATTGCAGCGCCTCGCCGGCCACCCGGCGGGCCGCGCCGACCAGGCCGCAGCGCTCGACCACTTCAAAGCCGCCTTGCTGGCCGAAGTTCTCCCGGCCCAGGCTGCGGCTCTGACTGTCCTGGCCGTCGCTGGCGGTGACGCCCAGGCCTGGGTAGATGAAGCGCTGGGCGTGACGCAGCTCGGCGCCGGCGGAGTTCAGGTAGGTCTGCTCGACCACACTGAAGCCCAGGCTCGCCTGCCAGTCCACCAGACGCTCGTCCTTGGGTACGCTGGCGGACTCGGCGGCGAGCAGTTCCAGGCAGTCGGCAAGGTTGGGCAGGGATTGTTCGAAATTGGGCGAGACATGATCGTGACGCCCGCTCGGGGCGGCTTGGCCGCTCAGGTCGAGCAGGCTGCTGGCCTTGATCCGCCGGGCGAGTGCCTCGGCCTGTTCCAGCGCGCGTTGCAGGCCTGCCTGGGACAGGTCGGCGGTGGCCGCGTAGGCCTCGACGCCGTTGACCCGCACGGAGAGCATGGCGCCTTCGTCCTGGCTGAAGAAGGGCGGCTCGGCGACGTTGCGCCGCACCGACAATGACTGGTGCGATTGCTTCACATGGCGAAGCGAGAACAGTTCGGCCGTGCTGCGCAGCGCGGCAAAGCGCTGGCGCAGCAGGGTGCTGGAGTCGAACATGGGAAACCTCCGTGTGCGCGGTGGCTCCCCCTAGAACCACCCCTCTTGCATGCCCAGGCACGTGTCGTCGCGGGCCTCGAGCAAAGCGAGGTCATTATGGCAGCCCGGCACTTCCCAGGTGAGGAAATAACGCGCGGCCTGGACCTTGCCCTGATAGAAGTCGCAGTCGCTACCCTTGAGCAGGCCGACTTCGGCATGAATGGCCTGCTCCAGCCAGCGCCAGCCGATCACGCAGTGGCCGAAGGCCTTGAGGTACAGCGCTGAGTTGGCCAGGGCCCCAGCGACCTTGCCTTGGGCCAGGTCACCGAGCAGGACGAGGGTGACCGCTTGCAGGCGATTGACCAGCTGTTCCAATGGCTGGCGCAGGTTGTCCAGGTTCGGATGATGGCTGGCGCGCTCGCAGGTGCCGGCGATCAGGCGGATCAGCTGCTTGAGCCCGGCGCCGCTGTTCTGTGCCAGCTTGCGCCCGAGCAGATCGAGGGACTGGATGCCTTCGGTACCTTCGTGGATCGGGTTGAGGCGGTTGTCGCGGTAGTACTGTTCCACCGGGTACTCGCGGGTATAGCCGTGGCCGCCCAGGATCTGGATTGCCAGCTCGTTGGCCTTCAGGCAGAACGCCGAAGGCCAGGACTTGACGATCGGGGTGAGCAAGTCGAGCAACTCCTGGGCTTGCTGGCGGGTGTTTTCATCCGCCGCCGTGTGGGTGTCATCGAACAGCCGGGCTGCGTACAGGCCCAGGTCGAAAGCACCCTCCACGTAGGCCTTCTGTGCCAGCAGCATGCGCTTGACGTCGCTGTGCTCGATGATCGGCACGGCGGCGCTGTGCGGATCCTTGTTGTCCGGCAGGCGGCCCTGTGGGCGTTGGCGGGCGTACTCCAGTGAATACAGGTAGCCGGCGTAGCCGAGCATCACCGCGCCCATGCCGACGCCGATACGTGCCTCGTTCATCATCTGGAACATGCAGGCCAGGCCCTGATGCGGCTGGCCGACCAGGTAACCGACGCACTGGCCGTTGTCGCCGAAGTTGAGCGCGGTAGAAGTGGTGCCGCGCCAGCCCATCTTGTGGAACAGCCCGGCCAGCAGCACATCGTTGCGCGGACCCAGGCTGCCGTCGGGGTTGACCAGGTACTTGGGCACGATGAACAGCGAGATGCCCTTCACCCCGGCTGGCGCGTCCGGCAGCTTGGCCAGGACCATGTGCACGATGTTCTCGGACAACTCGTGGTCGCCGCCGGAGATGAAGATCTTGTTGCCTCTGAGCCGGTAGCTGCCGTCACCTGCGGGTTCGGCGCGGGTGCGGATATCGGCCAGTGACGATCCGGCATGGGGCTCGGTCAGGGCCATGGTGCCGAAGTAGCGGCCCTCGATCATCGGCTGCAGGAACAGGCGCTTTTGCTCCTCAGTGCCGAAACTCTCGATCAGGTTGGCCGCGCCCATGGTCAGGAACGGGTAGGCCGTGGTGCCAGCGTTGGCGGCCTGGAAGTGGGCAAAGCAGGCCTGTGATACCAGGCTTGGCAACTGCATGCCGCCGACTTCGAAGTCGCGGTTGGCGTTGAGGAAGCCGGCTTCGAGGAAGGCGTCCACGGCCGGTTTTACTTCCGGGATCAGCTCGGCGCGGCCGTCCACATAGCGGGGCTCGTTTTCATCGCCTTTGCGGTTGTGCGGGGCGAAGTACTTCTCGGCAATGGTACGGGCGGTGGTCAGCGCCGCGTCGAAGGTCTCGCGGCTGTGCTCGGCGAAGCGCGGACGCTGGGTCAGGGCCTCGGCGTCGAGGACTTCGTAGAGTTCGAAGGCGAGGTTGCGGCTGCTGAGGAGTTGCTCGGACATGGCGGCATTCCTGATTCGGGGTGCAGCGAGTCTAGGCGGGGTGGTGGGGCAGGGGACAGGTTAATTGGCGTGGGTGATATGGGGGCAGAAGTGGCCATCGCCCAGGTCACCTTGGGCAACCTGACCATCACCGGGATCATGGAGGAAAAGCTCCAACTGCTCTGGGCCTCGTATTACCTGAGCGCCCTGGCCAAGGCGCTGATGGACGATGCCGAACTGGGCATGGGGTGTTGACGACCCAAAAGGGCATCGCGGGGCAAGTCGCATCGGCGCACCGCCGCTCCCACGCATTTGAGTACTGCCGCAGGAGTGGGGCTGTCTTGATATCGCGTCAAGCGCCGGTTTGGGACAGCTCCTACATGGCAGCAGGACTTAACGCTGTTTTGCCGCTGCGGGAATTCCGGTTCCATATCCACCTTTCCCAGCGGCAATCAGTTCTCCAAATAGTTTCAGGGCTCGACCTTGCGAGTTGTACGCAAGTTTGTACAATGTTTGGCAGGCAGGTCGCACAGCGCCGACCTGTCATTTAGGCCTGTTGACTCTCGAGAACTGATCCAGGCTGTACCTGGAAAGGAAGGAAAAATGCATGTACTGACGTTCAGCCAGGCACGCGCCGACCTGAAGCAGACAATGGACGACGTATGCCGGGACCATGAGCCGGCAGTCATCACTCGTCAGCGTGGCGAGCCGGTCGTGATGATTTCGCTCGAGGACTACAACGGCATGCGCGAGACCATGTACCTGCTGGAGTCGTCCGCGAACGCCAAGCGTCTTCGCGCTTCCATTGCTCAGCTCCGGGCTGGTAAGGCCGTTACCCAGGAACTGGCACTCGATGAATGTGAAAGCCAAGCAACGAAACAAGACTGAGGCGCGAAGCACCACAAGCGTGGCCTTCACTGCTGAGGGGTGGGAAGACTACGGTTACTGGCGAAACAGTGATGTCGCTATCTTCCAGCGCATCAACACGATGATCTGTGAGTGCCTGCGCAGCCCTTTCAAAGGCACCGGCAAGCCAGAACCGCTCAAAGGCGACTTGTCAGGTTTCTGGTCTCGCCGTATCACTCGCGAACACCGATTGGTCTACTTCTACGAGGCGGGAACCCTGACCATCCTGCAGTGCCGTTACCACTATGACGATTAGGCCAAGCGCCCACAAAAAAGGAGAGCCGAAGCTCTCCTTTTTTGTTCGATCTGTGTCAGCCGATGGTCATCAGGCTGGCGTTACCACCCGCTGCCGCGGTGTTCACGCTCACCGCTCGCTCGATCACCAGGCGCTCCAGGGCGATCTGGTGATCGCCGCTCGACAGCCCATGCACGCCGACGATCGCGCCGGCACGCTTGGCCACCTGCTCGCAGACGCCGCGCAGCTGGTCGGAGTGACCGTGGTGGATGACCGCGTCGAAGGCCACCTCGTCCTTGCTCCAGTCGGCCACCAGCTTGATCTTCGCTTGCAGCTCCTTCGGCAGACGAGCGCGCACGGTCTTGGCCGGTTCGCCATCCTGGAACACCGCCGAGCTACCCACGGCCAGTACCGCTGCCAGCTGGGCCAGCAGGTCGGCCTCGTTGTCGGCCAGGCACAGCACGTGTTCGCGTGGCAGCACGCTGTAGGTGTTGCGCTCGCCGGTCGGGCCTGGCAGCACGCGGGTGATGCCGCTCTGCGACTGCTCGGCGAACTGCTCGCACAGCGCGGCCAGGTCGCTCATCTGGCTGCTGGCCGCCCAGGTCTTGAGGGTTGTCAGCGGCTTGAGCTGCTGGTCGCGCAGGGTGGTGTCGGCCTGGCTACGCGCATCGTCGGCCTGGAAGTGGCGGGCGATGGCGTCGGCCGGGCGGGTCGACAGCAGGCGGTACAGGTACAGCGGGCCGCCAGCTTTCGGGCCGGTGCCCGACAGGCCTTCACCGCCGAACGGCTGCACGCCGACCACGGCACCGACGATGTTGCGGTTGACGTACATGTTGCCGGCGTTGACGTTGTCCACCACCTTGGCGATGGTCTCGTCGATGCGGGTGTGCACGCCCAGGGTCAGGCCGTAGCCGGAGGCGTTGATCTGCTCGATCAGCTGGTCCAGGTCCTTGCGGTTGTAGCGCACCACGTGCAGCACCGGGCCGAAGATCTCGCGCTTGAGCTCGTCGAAGCTTTCCAGTTCGATCAGGGTCGGCATCACGAAGGTGCCACGCTTGATCTCTTCGCCCTCGGCGATAGCCACCTGGTACACGGTGCGGCCTTTGTCGCGCATGCCCTGGATGTGCTTCTCGATGCCGGCCTTGGCTTCGGCGTCGATCACCGGGCCGATGTCCACGGACAGGCGCTCGGGGTTGCCCAGGCGGCTTTCGGCCATCGCGCCCTTGAGCATTTCGATCACGCGGTCGGCAGAGTCTTCCTGCAGGCACAGCACGCGCAGGGCCGAGCAACGCTGGCCGGCACTGTCGAAGGCCGAGGAAACCACATCGATCACCACCTGCTCGGTCAGCGCCGAGGAGTCGACGATCATGGCGTTCTGGCCGCCGGTTTCGGCGATCAGCGGGATCGGACGGCCCTGGTTGTCCAGGCGCCCGGCAATGTTGCGTTGCAGCAGGCGGGCGACTTCGGTGGAGCCGGTGAACATCACGCCCTTGACGCGCTCGTCACCGACCAGGCCGGCACCGACGGTTTCACCTTGGCCTGGCAGCAGTTGCAGCACGCCTTCGGGGATGCCGGCTTCCAGCAGCAGGCGCACGGCCTGGGCGGCGACCAGTGGGGTCTGTTCGGCCGGCTTGGCTAGTACCGGGTTGCCGGCGGCCAGCGCTGCGGCCACTTGGCCGGAGAAGATCGCCAGCGGGAAGTTCCATGGGCTGATGCACACCACCGGGCCCAGTGGGCGGCAGCTGTCGTTGCGCAGGTCGTTGCGTGCCTGCACCGCGTAGTAACGCAGGAAGTCCACGGCCTCGCGCACTTCGGCGATGGCGTTGGCGAAGGTCTTGCCGGCTTCGCGCACCAGCAGGCCCATCAGCGGCTGGATGTCGGCTTCCATCAGGTCGGCGGCGCGTTCGAGGATCGCGGCGCGTTCGGCCGGCGGAGTGGCCTGCCAGATCGGCGCGGCGTTCAGCGCGCACTGGATGGCGTTGTCGACGTCGGCGACGGTTGCTTCCTGCACGTGACCCACGACATCGCGGTGGTCGGCCGGGTTGAGCACCGGCTCTGCCGGCTGCTCGCTGGCGGCGCAGGCCAGCAGCGGGGTGGCTTTCCAGTCGTTGTGGGCGGTGGCCAGCAGGGCGCAGGACAGCGACGCCAAGCGGTGTTCGTTGGCCATGTCGATGCCGGCCGAGTTGGCCCGCTCGCTGCCGTACAGCTCACGCGGCATCGGGATGCGCGGGTGCGGCAGGCCGATACTGCCTTCCTGGGTGCCCATGCGCTCGATGCTGGCGACCGGGTCGGCGACCAGCTCCTGGATGGAGATCGAGTGGTCGGCGATGCGGTTGACGAACGAGGTGTTGGCGCCGTTTTCCAGCAGTCGGCGCACCAGGTAGGCCAGCAGGGTTTCATGGGTGCCGACCGGGGCGTACACACGGCACGGACGGTTCAGCTTGCCCTCGGAGATCTTGCCTACAACTTGTTCATACAGCGGTTCACCCATACCGTGCAGGCACTGGAACTCATACTGGCCCGGGTAGTAGTTCTGCCCGGCGATGGTGTAGATGGCCGACAAGGTGTGGGCGTTGTGGGTGGCGAACTGCGGGTAAATGGCTTCTGGCACGGCCAGCAGCTTGCGGGCGCAGGCGACGTAGGACACGTCGGTGTACACCTTGCGGGTGTAGACCGGGTAGCCTTCCAGGCCTTCGACCTGGGCGCGCTTGATTTCGCTGTCCCAGTAGGCGCCTTTTACCAAGCGGATCATCAGGCGGTGGCGGCTGCGCTTGGCCAGGTCGATGACGTAGTCAATCACGTATGGGCAGCGCTTCTGGTAGGCCTGGATAACGAAGCCGATGCCGTTCCAGCCGGCCAGCGACGGTTCGAAGCACAGGCGCTCGAGCAGGTCCAGCGACAGCTCCAGGCGGTCGGCCTCCTCGGCGTCGATGTTCAGGCCGATGTCGTATTGCTTGGCCAGCAGGGTCAGCGACAGCAGGCGCGGGTACAGCTCGCTCATCACGCGTTCGTACTGGGCGCGGCTGTAACGCGGGTGCAGGGCCGAGAGCTTGATCGAGATGCCCGGGCCTTCATAGATGCCGCGGCCGTGCGAGGCCTTGCCGATCGAGTGGATCGCCTGCTCGTAGGAGGCCAGGTATTTCTGCGCGTCGTGCTCTGTCAGCGCGGCTTCGCCAAGCATGTCGTAGCTGTAGCGGAAGCCCTTGGACTCGAACTTGCTGGCGTTGGCCAGGGCCTCGGCGATGGTTTCGCCGGTGACGAACTGTTCGCCCATGAGGCGCATGGCCATGTCGACGCCCTTGCGGATCATCGGCTCGCCGCTCTTGCCGATGATGCGGGTGAGCGAGGAGGTCAGGCCCGATTCGTTGTGGGTGCTGACCAGCTTGCCGGTCAGCAGCAGGCCCCAGGTGGCGGCGTTGACGAACAGCGATGGGCTGTTGCCCAGGTGCGGCTGCCAGTTGCCGGTGCTGATCTTGTCGCGGATCAGCGCGTCACGGGTGCCTTTGTCGGGGATACGCAGCAAGGCTTCGGCCAGGCACATCAGTGCCACGCCCTCTTGCGAGGACAGCGAGAACTCCTGCAGCAGACCCTGGACGATACCGGCGCGGCCACCAGCGCTCTTCTGATTGCGCAGCTTGTCGGCAAGGCTTGCGGCCAGCTTGTTGGTGGCTTCGGCCTGGGCGGCCGGCAGGCGTGCCTGCTCCAGCAGCATCGGCACCACTTCCTGCTCGGGGCGACGGTAGGCGGCAGTAATCGCCGAGCGCAGCACCGACTGCGGCAGGATGCTTTCGGCAAATTCCAGGAAGCACTGGTGGGCGTGGTCGGCGGCGACTTCGCCGGCGTCATCGCCAGCGGCGGCATGACCGTTGAGGTCGTTCAGGGTGGCGCCACCCTCGAGCTTCTCGAGATAGTTGAAGATCGCTTGCTTGATCAACCAGTGCGGCGTGCGGTCGATGGACTGCGCAGCTGCTTTGAGTCGCTCACGGGTCGGGTCGTCGAGTTTGACCCCAAGGGTGGTCGTCGCCATTTCTTATCCTCGTTATTGGTCACGGATGTGGCCTAAGCTGAAGGCAAGATTAGCCTGTAGGACAATCAGGGTGCAACCGGGTGCAACCCGAAATCTTCCCGGTAAAGGTGCAACTCGTCTGAAGTCAGTTTCCCTACAGTCAAAACGGTCTTTTTTGCTGCTTTTTCGTCTTTAAAACGCTGTGTTTGCTCCGAAAAGAAGCAAAAAAGGGGCTTTATCCGAAAAAACATGGTTGGGTGCAACTTGCAAATGAAAAATGGTTGCACCTCGTTCATGTTGTTGCATAGGATGCGCCGCCTGGGTGCAACCGTCGTGCGCGGCGGTCGCAAGAGATAAAAACAACGCCAGGGCACAACTCATGGGCAATCCACTAACGATCACTTTCGTGGTCTACATTGCGGTAATGGTGCTGATCGGCTTTGCCGCCTATCGCTCCACCAAGAACCTTTCCGACTATATTCTCGGCGGCCGTAGTCTCGGCAGCGTGGTTACCGCGCTTTCCGCTGGCGCATCGGACATGAGCGGCTGGCTGTTGATGGGTCTGCCGGGCGCCATCTACTTCGCGGGCCTTTCCGAGGCCTGGATCGCCATCGGCCTGACCGTCGGCGCCTACCTGAACTGGCTGTTCGTCGCCGGCCGTCTGCGTGTGCAGACCGAGCACAACGGTGACGCCCTGACGCTGCCAGACTACTTCTCCAGTCGCTTCGAAGACCAGAGCGGCCTGCTGCGGATCATCTCCGCGATCGTGATCCTGGTGTTTTTCACCATCTACTGTGCCTCTGGCATCGTTGCCGGTGCCCGCCTGTTCGAAAGCACCTTCGGCATGTCTTACGAGACCGCGCTGTGGGCTGGCGCCGCGGCAACCATCGCCTACACCTTCATCGGTGGTTTCCTGGCAGTGAGCTGGACCGACACCGTGCAGGCGTCGCTGATGATCTTCGCGCTGATCCTCACGCCGATCATCGTGCTGATTTCCACCGGCGGCTTCGACACCACGTTCCTTGCCATCGAGGCGGTGAACCCGGCGCACTTCGACATGTTCAAGGGCGCCACCTTCATCGGTATCATCTCGCTGATGGGCTGGGGCCTGGGCTACTTCGGCCAGCCGCATATCCTGGCGCGCTTCATGGCCGCCGACTCGGTCAAGTCGATCGCCAACGCCCGTCGCATCTCCATGACCTGGATGATCCTGTGCCTGGCCGGCACCTGCGCCGTGGGCTTCTTCGGCATCGCCTACTTCTCGGCGCATCCTGACCTGGCCGGTCCGGTCACCGAAAACCACGAGCGCGTGTTCATCGAGCTGGCCAAGATCCTGTTCAACCCGTGGATCGCCGGCGTGCTGCTGTCGGCCATCCTGGCGGCGGTGATGAGCACCTTGAGCTGCCAGCTGCTGGTATGCTCCAGTGCGCTGACCGAGGACTTCTACAAATCGTTCCTGCGCAAGAACGCCTCGCAGAAGGAGCTGGTATGGGTCGGTCGCCTGATGGTGCTGGCCGTCGCGCTGATCGCCATCGCCATGGCCGCCAATCCCGAAAACCGTGTGCTCGGCCTGGTGGCCTACGCCTGGGCCGGCTTCGGCGCCGCCTTCGGCCCTGTTGTGCTGCTTTCGGTGCTGTGGAAAGGCATGACCCGTAATGGTGCGTTGGCGGGCATCGTGGTCGGTGCGCTGACCGTGATCGTCTGGAAGCAGCTGGATACCGGTCTGTACGAGATCATCCCGGGCTTCCTGTTCGCCAGCATCGCCATCTTCCTGGTGAGCAAGCTGGGCAGCCCGTCGAACAGCATGGTGTCGCGCTTTGAAACCGCTGATGCGCAGTATCACGCTGACAAGTAACGCCTGCTGAGCCGGCGTCGCCTTCATCGCCGGCAAGCCGGCTCCCACAGGGATAAACTCAAATCTGTGGGAGTCGGCTTGCCGGCGATGGGGTTAAAATCGTTCGACCGCCGTACCTGACGTCTCCCTCGCGACAAGGTAAACTTGCCGCCCCCGCAGGAGCCGCCATGAACTATCGTCACGCCTTCCACGCCGGCAACCACGCCGACGTCCTCAAGCACATCGTGCTCACCCGCCTCATCGCCCTGATGTCGCGCAAGGAGCAGCCGTTCGCCTACATCGACACCCACGCAGGGCTTGGCCTGTACGACCTGCAGGGCGATCAGGCGAGCCGTACCGGTGAGTACCTCGAAGGCGTCGCCCGCCTGTGGAATCGCGATGACCTGCCGGCCGTCACCGCCGACTATCTGGGCGTCATCAAGCGCCTGAACAAGAACGGCGAACTGCGCTACTACCCCGGCTCCCCTGAGCTGGCCCGGCGCTTGATGCGTGAACAGGACCGTGCACAGCTCAACGAAAAGCACCCTGAAGACGGCGTGCTGCTCAAAGAGAACATGAAGAAGGACCCGCGAGTCACCGTGCACCTGGGCGAGGGCTGGCATATCCCGCGGGCGCTGCTGCCGGTGCAGGAAAAACGCGCGATCATGCTGATCGACCCGCCGTTCGAGCAGGCCGACGAGCTCAAGCGCTGCACCGTGGCGATGAAGGAGGCGATCGGTCGCATGCGCCAGACCGTCGCGGCCATCTGGTACCCGATCAAGGACCAGCGTTCGCTGACCCGCTTCTACCAGGACCTCACCAGCACCGGCGCGCCCAAGCTGCTGCGCGTGGAGCTGTACGTGCATCACCAGGACAGCCCGCAGGGCCTGAACGGCTCGGGCCTGGCCATCGCCAACCCACCGTGGGGCCTGGAAGATGAACTCAAGGCGCTGCTGCCGTGGTTGGCCAAGGAACTGGCGCAGACCGCCGGCAGCTTCCGCATGGACTGGCTGATCGCCGAATAAACAGGCGTTGCAGGCAGCGTGGGAGCGGCGATGCGGCGGCCCGACTTGCCCGGCGATGGCGTCAGCAAATCCAGCGCCATCGTGGGGCAAGCGCGCTGCCACGTCCATGCATCGCGTCAGGCGATCTTTGCGTTATAATCCCGCCCTTTAGCCGCCATCCGCCTGAATGGCCGGTGGCGCACTTCATACCGATTTGAGAGGCTAACCCCTTGGCACTGACGATTCTTGGCCTGTCCGGCGCCCTTAGCCATGACCCTTCCGCGGCCCTGTACATCGACGGCAAGCTGATTGCCGCCGCCGAAGAAGAGCGCTTCGTGCGTGACAAGCATGCGAAGAACCGCATGCCCTACGAGTCGGCGAAGTTCTGCCTGGAGCAGGCCGGCATCAAGCCGTCGGACGTCGACGTGGTGGCCATTCCTTTCGCCCCGATCAGCCTGTTCGGCAAGGCCCGCTGGCACTACGCCAAGCGCTACTGGTACGCCCCGGATCGCGCCCTCGACGCGCTGCTGATGGGCAACCGGCGCTACAAGCGCTACCGCAAGAAGATCGTCTGGTGCCTGGAGCAGCTGGGCTTCGATCCGAAGAAGATCAAGATCGAACCGGTCGAGCACCACCTGGCCCACGCCTCCAGCGCCTACCATTGCTCGGGCTTCAAAGAGAAGACCGCGATCCTCGGCATCGACGGCAAGGGCGAGTACGCCACTACCTTCTTCGGCTATGGCGAAAACGGCAAGATCCACAAGATCAAGGAATTCTTCGACCCGGACTCCCTGGGTGGCCTGTATGGCGCGATCACCGAGTTCCTAGGCTTCGAGATGCTCGACGGCGAGTTCAAGGTCATGGGCATGGCGCCGTATGGCGATGCCAGCAAATATGACTTCTCGCGCCTGGCCAGCTTCGAAAACGGCGAGCTGGTAATCAATACCGAGTACGCCAACGTCATCGGCCTGCGCCGCTATAAAGAGAAGGGCAAGGGCTTCTACTTCTCGCCCAAGCTGATCGAGTGGTTGGGTCCCAAACGCGAAGGCGACATCGCCGACGAGCCGTATATCCACTACGCGGCGAGCATGCAGGCGTTGTTCGAGAAGCTCGCCCTGCAGATGATCGACCACTACCTGGGCGATACCCTGAAAGAGACCGGCAAGCTGGCCTTCGCCGGCGGCTGTGCGCTGAACGTCAAGCTGAACCAGAAGATCATCGCCCGCGATGACGTGAAAGAGCTGTTCGTCCAGCCAGCGTCCGGCGACGCCGGTACTGCGGTGGGTGCTGCTGCCTATGTGTCCCACGCCCGTGGCGTGCCGGTCGAGAAGATGGAGCACGTCTACCTCGGCCCTGCGTACTCCAACGAAGACGTGATCGCCGCCTGTGCCCGTCACCCGAGCAAACCGGTATGGCGCAAGCTTGAGAACATGCCCGAGCAGATTGCCAAGATCATGGTCGACGGCAACCCGGTGGCCTGGTTCCAGGGTCGCATGGAGTTCGGCCCGCGCGCCCTGGGTGGTCGTTCGATCATCGGCTGCCCGAGCGTGCCGGGCGTGGCCGACCGCATCAACCACCAGATCAAGTTCCGCGAGCGCTGGAGGCCTTTCTGCCCGTCGATGCTCGACACTGTAGCGCCGCAGATGATCAAGATCGATCATCCGGCCCCGTTCATGACCTTCACCTTCGAAGTGGCAGAAGAGTGGAAGACCCGTGTGCCGGAAGTGGTCCATGAGGACGGTACCTCGCGTGCCCAGGTGCTCAAGCGCGAGTACAACCCGCGTTACTACGACATGATGAAGGCGCTGGAAGACCTGACCGGCAACGGCGTGTCGCTGAACACTTCGCTCAACCGTCGAGGCGAACCGATGATCTGCTCGCCGACCGATGCCCTGAACATGTTCTTTGGGTCTGACCTGCAGTACCTGATCATGGAAGACATCCTGGTGGTCAAGGAAGGCGCCGCGCCGTATGACCAGCCGCTCTGAACCGCGGATCCTGCAGTTCTGCCATGGCTATGACGGGCCGTTCCTCGACTGTGCCCGTCAATATGCCAGCCTGTTCCAGGGCAGCGGCTACAAGGTCACCACCGTGTTCCTCACCGGGGCAGCTGACGCGCAGGTCGCGGCTGGCTGCGCCTCGGACGAGGTACTGTTCCTGGAGTTCAGTTCCAAGGCCGTGCGTGGCCTGAAGCTTGGCGCCATCGCCGCGCTGCGCAAGATCGCCGCGCAGCGCAATTTTGCGTTTTGCATCGCCCACCGCTTCAAGCCAATCTATGTCGCGCTGCTGGGCACCGGCCTGCCGGTGATCGGCGTGCACCACGCGTTTGGAGACTACCAGCGCAAGGGACGCCGACTGTTTGCCAACCTGTTCCGCAAGCGCCTGAGCCTGCTCGGTGTCTCGGATGCGGTGCGCGACGACATGCGCCGCTGCCTGGGGCGGTGGCCGGCCGAACGTATCCAGACCCTGTACAACCGCATTGATGTCGAGGCACTGCAGGCCAGCCTGGTGCCGCGTGACGAGGCGCGTCATGCCTTGGGCCTGGATGAACAGGCCTGGGTGGTCGGCAATGTCGGCCGCCTGCACCCGGACAAGGACCAGGCCACGCTGTTGCGCGGCTTCGCAGAGGCCTTGCCTGGTCTGCCGGCTGGCGCGCGGCTGGTGATCCTGGGCAAGGGTCGCCTCGAGGCCAAGCTCAAGGCGCTGGCCAGTGAGCTGGGCATCGCTGGGCAGGTGGAATTCCTCGGCCAGGTGCCGGACGCTCGCCGTTATTTCCGCGCCTTCGATGTATTTGCGCTGAGCTCCGACCATGAGCCGTTCGGCATGGTCCTGCTCGAGGCCATGGTGGCGGGCGTGCCGCTGCTGGCCACCGCCTGTGGCGGCGCCCGGGAAGTGGTCGAGGGCGTGGGCGTGCTGTTCCCGCTGGGCGATGCCGCGCAGCTGGCCCAGGGCCTGAAGCATATGGCCGGGCTGGACGCCGGACAGCGTGAGACCTGTGCTTTGCACATGCTGCAGCGCCTGCAGCAGCGTTTCAGCGACCAGGCGGTGCGCGATGCCTTCTGGCAGTTGCCGCAGGTACGTGCGCTGGTCGCGGAGGCTTGATGCTCAACTTTATCCAAGGCTGGCGCGAACGCGGTTGGCAAGTCATCGACGCGGCCGCCTATGGCGACGCCTGGCAGCTATATGGCGGCAGTGTGGCGACCCATCCTCTGGTGATCGAGCAACTGGCCGACCTGGCCCAGATCCCGGTGCGCTATCTGGGTTTTTCACAGGATGGCGAGCTCAAGGCCGCGTTGCCGGTATGGGGACGCCACTTGGCGCTGTCCAAGGACGTGCTCAAGCGTCATGGCAAGAAAGGCCTGTTCGACCTGGGCAACGCCGAGATCATCCTGCCGGCCGCCGATGACTGCGCCGCGCCGCTGCGCCATGCCGGGCGTTACCTGTCTGAACTGAACCAGGGCCGTTTCAGCGGTCTCAAGGCGCAGCCAGAGCAGTTGGCCATGTCTCGCCCGCACGAGGACCTGTCGAAGAAGTTCCGCTATAACCAGCGCCGTGAGCTGCGCCTGCTGGAAGAGGCCGGCGGCCAGGTGCGACCGATCGGCGATTTCACTGCAGCCGAGATCGCGGCGATGTACTGTGACTTGTTCCAGCGTCGCTGGGGCTTCCCGGCTACCGGTGCGGCCCGCATGGCCGAAGTGGTCGAGCGCCTGCGCGAACTGTTGATTGGCTCCGTACTGTTCCTGGAGGGGGCGCCGATCGCGATCCAGCTGGTGTATCGCGTCGAGGCGCCACAATGGATCAGCGTCGAATATGTAAACGGCGGTGTCGATCCCGAGACCAAGGCCTTCAGCCCTGGTAGCGTACTGAGCTTCCTCAATACCCAGGCTGCCTGGGAGGATGCCAATGCCCGCGGCAAGGCGCTGCGGTTCTCCTTCGGCCGGGCCGACCGAGAGTACAAGGATCGTTGGTGCAATCCCGTCAACGTCTTCCAGGTCTGAACATGAGCGCCAACAAGCAGCAACTGCTCAAACGCCATCGCAAGCGCAAGCGGGTGATCCTGCTGGTACTGCTTGTCGCGCTGTTGCTCACGGCGGTGTGGGCATGGTGGTTGCCGCCTGTCCTCGCGGTGTTGTTGTGGGTGGCCCATGAGGCCTGGTTCTCCGACCACCTGTTCTACGTGCCCGGCAGCGACTACCAGTACGATTTGCAGGCCAGCGAGCGACATGCGCTGCACAGCCATGGCGGGGTGCTTGCATTGCCGAATGGTTGCCAGCTGGACGGCAGCGAGACCCTGTTGCTGCGGGTGAATCTGCGCGCCGGTTGGTTGGGGCGCCTGCTCGACCCGGCGGTACGCATCGAAGGTGGCGTCGACGATTGCCAGGCCTTCGAGCGTGGTGTCCGGGGTGTTCGCTACCTGAACCTGGGTGGCCAGGCGGAGGCGCTGGGCGGCGGGCGGCTGCGCCTGAGGGGCCGGCACTGCCGCGTGGCGCCGGAGATGGAATTGCTGGTTTTCCGTCACGCCGACTACCTGGCCGGCTCGCTGATGGTCATCGCACCCCATGCCGACGATGCCGAGCTTGCGGCATTCGCCGCGTATGCCCAGGCAAAAAGCAGCTGGATCGTGACCCTGACCGCAGGCGAGATCGAGAACGCGTATTACCGCGAAACCTTCGGCCTTGGCCTGGTAGAGGCGGCCCGGCTCAAGGGCGAGTTGCGCAGTTGGGACAGCATCGCCGTACCCCGCTGGGCCGGGGTGCCTTCCCGGCAGTGTGTGCAGTTGGGCTATTTCTGCATGCAACTGCCGGCCATGCAGGCCGAGCCCGAGACACCTGTCGCATCGCGCGAGGCCGACCTGATCGACACCCGGCCATTCCGCCGTTTCAACGAAGTCGCGCTGCGCAGCGATGCCGATGGCCGGCCGACCTGGAACAACCTGGTCCAGGACCTGCGCGAGCTCATCGAGCATGCGCGCCCGGCAACCATCGTGATGCCGCACCCGACACTCGATCCCCACCCGGACCACGTGTGCGCCCATGACGCCCTGCAGCAAGCGTTGCAAGGGGCGATTTGGCAGCCGCAAACCTTGCTGTTGTACGCCAATCACCTGCACGACAATGACCGCTGGCCGATGGGCAATGCCGGTACCGGGGTACCTTTGCCACCGTTCTTCGATGCGGGCCTGCCCATGCGCCCCTGGGTGCTGGGGGTTGGCGAGCAGCAGCAGAGGCAAAAGGCCATCGCTTTGGGTATGATGCACGACCTGCAGCCTGCGGCTCCATTCAAACGCAGGGTTCGTCGCTTCCTGCAGCGCTGCCTGGCCGCCCGGCGCTGGCCGGCATTCGGTGACAATGAATTCTTCCGCAAGGCCGTACGGCGCCACGAACTGCTGTGGGTCGGTACAGTGATCGACAAGAGAGAGCCACGGTGAAAGTCCTGTTCCTGGTCCAGAAAGAGCAACGCGCCATCCTGGACCGTCTTTACGAAGGCATCGCGGCCGACTGCGAGTGCGACATCCGTTGGCTCACTGGCGACGAGCAGGCCGATCTGCGCAGCTACTTCCATCGGCATGTGCAAGTCGATCAGTACGACCGCATCCTGTTCTTCCTGCGGTTCAAGAAAGAAATCCGCCAGGCGCGTTTCATCCGCACCATCCCGAACCTGGTGATCCTCGAGCACGACGCCTATCAGAACTACATCCCGTGCAAGTACACCGGCAAGTTCAGCGAGTACTACCGCCAGTTGCCGTGGGCGCGGGTCATCACTTCAGGTGCGGTGGTTACCCGTCGCTTGCGTGATGAAGGCTTCGATGCGGTATTCGTACCCAAGGGCTACGACCAGGCGCTGCTGCGCAACGAAAACCGCGAGCGCGACATCGAACTGGCGTTCGTCGGCAGCCTGCGCAGTGTCGCCTACTCGGGTCGCAAGCAGATGCTCGAGTCGATTGCGGCGGTGGAGAACCTGCTGATCACCCGCACCAAGTCGGGTGAGGAATACAGCCAGACCCTTAGCCGCATCCGCTTTTTCGTCAGTGCCGACGTCGGCATGGGCGAGTACATGATCAAGAACTTCGAAGCCATGGCTTGTGGTTGCGTCCTGTTCGCCTATGACCAGGGCGAGGAGGAGAACCAGGCACTGGGTTTCGTCGACATGCACAACATCGTGCTCTATCGCGACCTTGAACAACTACGCGAGAAGCTCGCCCAACTGCGTGGCGACCTGGCCTTGGCCGAGCGTATCTCACGCAACGGCCAGCAACTTGCCGAGCAGCGCTATACCTTCCACGCGCTCGGGCAGGCGATCACCGAGGCTATGCGCGCACCGCTGCGTCCGGCCGCGAAGCCCGGCCTGCTGGCGCGTGTGCTGCTGGCCATCGGCCTGTCGCGTTAGGCCCCATACACATCGAGGAAGCCATGATCTTCAGTGAAAACAGCGAGATCACACTGGTGGTGACCAGCTGTGGTCGATTCGAACTGCTCAAGCGCACGCTCGAAAGTTTCGACCTCTACAACACGGCGCCTATCCGTGAAGTCTTCATCACCGAAGACTCCGGCGACGAGGCAGTGCGCGGCTGCATCCCCGAACATTGGCGTGAGCACACCACCTTCATCGTCAACAACCCCAAACTTGGGCAGTTGCGCTCGGTGGATGCCGCCTATTCACAGGTCAAGACGTTCTGGGTATTCCACTGCGAGGACGACTGGGCCTTCTATCGTCCGGGTTTCGTCGAGGAGTCCCAGGCGCTGCTGGAGGCCGACCCGCAAGCGCTACAGGTCTGGCTGCGCAGCTTCAACCATGACCTGCAGGTGCACAGCCCCTATGTGTTCCTCGAGGCGCGTCAGGTGCTGAAGGGTATTGCCTTCCACAAGCTGGGTTCGCACAAGGCGGAATGGCAGGGCTTCTCGTTCAACCCGGGCCTGCGCAGGCTTGCCGACTACCAGGCGCATGCGCCGTACGCCGCGCATTCGGGCGAGAAGAGCCTGTCGCGGCTCTACGCCGAGCGTGACCGCTACGCGCTGATCCTGGAAAACGACGCGGTGCTGCACACAGGGTTCGGCGAGCATGTGGAAATGCCGGAAGAAAAAATCAAGAAGGTACGACGCAAGCGCATGGATCGCCTCCGCTTGTTGGGTGTGCTGGTCATCGGACTATTGCTTGGATGGGTGTTGAAGGATGTTTGAAGGGATTGACCGAGACAACAGCAGGAGTCGTCGCTATTTCACTGCGGCGTTGATCGCTTTCCTGGCCAGCTTCGTGCTGATGGACTCGTCGAAATGGACGAACAACATTTTCTACGCGTTCATCGCGTTGCCTGGCCTGGTGTTCCTGGTCAAGGAGCGTGGTGCGGGGCTGTTCAGCGACAAGCTTGGCCTGGCGTGGCTGGTGTTCCTGCTGTGGTTCCTGGTGCCGGCGGCGATTGCCGGTGAGGGGCAGTTCTACAAGCATATCGTCTATGTGACATTGTTTGTCTTCGTCGTGGCCGCGTTGGTGAATCATGATTTCATGCGTTCCTGGGTATTTGCCCGGGCGCTGTTCTGGATCATCTGCCTGTATATCTTCGCCTATGCGCTTTACGCCTATGCGACGGGGTTGTATGCCTTGGGGCAGCGTGTCGATCTGCTGCCGGCGCGAATGGAAAATGTCATCTACGTCAGTATCTGGCTGCTGTGTGCCTTGGCGCTGGCCATGCCGCATTGGTTGCGCAGGCAGCTTTGGGTCGAAGCGTTCGCCGCAGTGGCACTTTCACTGGTGGCGGTGAGCTTCGTGCTGCAGACCCGCACGGCAATGCTTGGTGCTGCGTTCCTGTTCGCTGCCTGGGCAGTTTGGGCGCTGTGGCGCTTTCCCCGAATCGCTGGTCCATGGCTGCTGGGGTTCGCGGTGCTAGGGGCTGTGGTGCTCTGGCTGATCAAGGATGCCAGCTGGGTTCATTCGGTCATCGCCCGTGGTGACTCCTTCCGCGGTGAGCTGTTCCGCGTCATGGTCGGCGAGTGGCAGAACTGTGGCTGGGCCCTGGGCTGCGGGGTGGAGTTCCATACCGACAAGCTGCTTGCCGGCACCATGCCGATCCAGCACCCGCACAATATCTTCGTTGCCTTGGGGCTTTACACCGGTGGTGTTTCGCTGCTGCTGTTCCTGGTCATCGTGGCGATGACTCTGGTCCAGGCCGTGCGCCTGCGCGACCCGTGGGGCATGTACCTGGCCTGTGCCCTGGTGATGCTCAACTTCGATGGCAGCAAGCTGATCGGCAACCCCGACGAGCTATGGCCGCTGGTCCTGCTGCCGGCAGCCATGGTGCTTGGCCGTGGGTTGCAGCAGCGACGTTTGCGCTGATGATGACGATGGCCGCCTCCGGGCGGCCATCTTCGTTCAGGCCAGTGCGCTGGCCAGGTCCTGGCGACGACAGACCTGCTGGCTGGCCAGGTAGGCCTCGATGAACAGGTTGTCGCGGTCACCCAGCAACCATTCCCGATCTTGCCGATACCGAAGCATGTGGCGGAAGTTGCGCTGACGTTGTGATCGGCGAAGTGGCTTGCGGTACATGCGCAGGTCGGCGACATCGATCAACCCCAGCTTGCCTTCGGGCGTCAGTACCACGTTGCCCAGATGCGCGGAGCGGAAGTACACGCCTGACTCGTGCAGCGTCGCGATGAACTGCCCAAGCTGGTCGCGTAGTTCGGGATGCTCGCCGGGTTGCTCCAGTAGTTGACGCAGCGTATGCCCTGGGAGCGGGTCGTAATGCACGGCATCGCGGGCGATCTCGGCAATCCGGTACACCGCCTTGACCTGTGGGCAGGGGATGCCGCGCGCGGCCAGGGCCTTGCAGTTGTCGGCGAAGCGTCGGGCATAGGGATACCAGGCCGCCGAGCTGATCAGGCGCTTTCGCCGGAACAGCTTGAGCATCGTGCCGTCGCGCAGGCGCAGGACCTTGTCGCCAGTGCCGTCGGCCTCGAGGACATGAGCGCCCTCGCGCAGGGCAAGGTAGCGGGCGTGGTCAAGTGCGTGCATCTAGCCTCCAGGGCCATGGGTTCGGGACAGCCGCCTATCTTACCTGCAGCGGGCGGTGCGAGACACCGCGTGTGTTATAATCCCGACTCTTTTTGACCCGACGGATTCTCATGACAGTTCCCGAATCGTCTTCGCCTGCGAGCCTGAAGATCTACCTGCGCCTGCTGGGCTACGTCAAACCTTATATCGGCATCTTCCTGCTGAGCATCGTCGGTTTCGTGATCTTCGCCTCGACCCAACCGATGCTGGCCGGGATCCTCAAGTATTTCGTCGACGGCCTGAGCAATCCCCAGGCGGTGTTGTTCCCGAGCGTGCCTTACCTGCGCGACCTGCAGTTGCTGCAGGCGGTGCCGCTGCTGATCATCCTGATCGCCGCCTGGCAGGGCCTGGGCTCGTTCCTGGGCAACTACTACCTGTCCAAGGTGTCGTTGTGCCTGGTTCACGACCTGCGCGTCGAGTTGTTCAACAAGCTGCTGGTGCTGCCCAACCGCTATTTTGACAACCACAACTCCGGGCACCTGATTTCGCGCATCACCTTCAACGTGACCATGGTCACCGGCGCTGCCACGGATGCCATCAAGGTGGTCATCCGTGAAGGCCTGACAGTGGTGTTCCTGTTCGCCTACCTGCTGTGGATGAACTGGAAACTGACCTTGGTGATGGTGGCGATCCTGCCGCTGATCGCGGTGATGGTGAGTACCGCCAGCAAGAAATTCCGCAAGCAGAGCAAGAAGATCCAGGTAGCCATGGGCGATGTCACCCATGTGGCCTCCGAGACCATCCAGGGTTATCGCGTGGTGCGCAGCTTCGGTGGCGAAAGCTACGAAGAGCGTCGCTTCAACGCTGCCAGCCAGAGCAACACCGACAAGCAGCTGCGCATGACCAAGACCGGTGCGCTGTACACGCCGTTGCTGCAACTGGTGATCTACACCGCCATGGCCACGCTGATGTTCCTGGTGCTGTTCCTGCGCGGCGAGGCGTCGGCCGGTGATCTGGTGGCCTATATCACGGCGGCTGGGTTACTGCCCAAGCCGATTCGCCAGCTCTCGGAAGTCAGCTCGACCATCCAGAAGGGCCTTGCCGGTGCCGAAAGCATCTTCGAGCAGTTGGACGAGAAGCCGGAGGTCGATGCCGGCACCGTCGAGAAGGAACGGGTAGACGGGCGCCTCGAAGTACGGAACCTCAGCTTCACCTACCCCGGCACCGAGCGTCAGGTGCTCAGCGACATCAGCTTCACCGCCGAGCCTGGGCAGATGATCGCCCTGGTCGGGCGGTCCGGCAGCGGCAAGTCGACGCTGGCGGCGCTGATCCCGCGGTTCTACCACCACACAGAAGGGCAGATCCTGCTCGACGGCGTGGAAATCGAACAGTACCGCCTGCGCAACCTGCGTCGCCATGTGTCCCAGGTGACACAGCACGTCACCCTGTTCAACGACACGGTGGCCAACAACATCGCCTACGGTGACCTGGCCGGCGCCCCGCGGGCGGATATCGAGGCCGCCGCCGCCGATGCCTACGCCAAGGAGTTCGTCGACCAGTTGCCCAAGGGCTTCGATACCGAAGTCGGCGAGAACGGTGTGCTGCTCTCCGGTGGCCAGCGCCAGCGTCTGGCGATCGCGAGGGCGCTGCTGAAGAACGCGCCACTGCTGATCCTCGACGAGGCGACCTCGGCCCTCGATACCGAGTCCGAGCGCCACATCCAGGCGGCGCTGGATCACGTGATGGAAGGTCGCACCACCCTCGTGATCGCCCACCGCCTGTCGACCATCGAGAAGGCCGACCTGATCCTGGTAATGGATCAAGGCCGTCTGGTGGAGCGTGGCACCCACGCCGAACTGCTCCAGGCCAATGGCCATTATGCCCGCCTGCACGCCATGGGCCTGGACGAAGCGGAAAAGGCCGACATCACCTGATTGGCCGTATGGCGGGGCCCGCGCGGCCCCGCCAGTCAATCGATACAGCATTGCCGCCGTTGGCCGTAAAGCCCTGCGCAACCCTGTGCTAATATCCTGCCCCTGTTCACTTTTCCAATGATGGGTTGCCCATGAAGTTGTCCATGCCGCGTTTCGATCAAGCCCCGGTACTGGTGGTCGGCGATGTCATGCTTGACCGCTACTGGCATGGCGGTACTTCGCGTATCTCGCCTGAAGCGCCGGTGCCGGTGGTCAAGGTCGATCAGATCGAGGACCGTCCCGGCGGCGCCGCCAACGTGGCCTTGAACATCGCCGCCCTCGGCGCCCCAGCCGCGCTGGTTGGCGTCACCGGCCAGGACGAAGCTGCCGACAGCCTGGCCAACAGCCTGCAGGCGGCGGGCGTGCGCTCGATCTTCCAGCGCATCGCCCATCAGCCGACCATCGTCAAGCTGCGGGTCATGAGCCGCCACCAGCAGTTGCTGCGCATCGATTTCGAAGAACCCTTCGCCACCGATCCGCTGTCGCTGGGGGCGGAAGTGGATGCCTTGCTCGAAGGGGTCAAGGTGCTGGTGCTGTCCGACTACGGCAAGGGCGCGCTGAAGAATCACCAGTCGTTGATCCAGGCTGCCCGCAGCAAGGGCATCCCGGTGCTGGCCGACCCCAAGGGCAAGGATTTCTCGATCTACCGCGGCGCCAGCCTGATCACCCCGAACCTCAGCGAGTTCGAGACCATCGTCGGCCGTTGCGCCGACGAAGCCGAGCTGGTGGCCAAGGGCCTGAAGCTGCTCGAGGAGCTGGACCTGGGCGCGCTGCTGGTGACCCGTGGCGAGCACGGCATGACCTTGCTGCGCATCGGCCACCCCGCGCTGCACCTGCCGGCCCGAGCCCGTGAGGTGTTCGATGTCACCGGTGCCGGCGATACGGTGATTTCCACTCTCGCCGCGGCTATTGCCGCAGGCGAGGACCTGCCGCACGCGGTCGCCCTGGCCAACCTGGCCGCCGGCATCGTCGTCGGCAAGCTGGGTACCGCCGCTATCAGCGCACCCGAACTGCGCCGGGCGATCCAGCGTGAGGAAGGCTCCGAGCGCGGTGTGCTGGGGTTGGAGCAGTTGCTGCTGGCGATCGATGATGCCCGTGCGCACAACGAGAGCATCGTCTTCACCAATGGCTGCTTCGATATCCTGCACGCAGGCCATGTAACTTACCTGGAGCAAGCCCGTGCCCAGGGGGACCGTCTGATCGTCGCCATCAACGACGATGCTTCGGTCAGCCGCCTGAAAGGGCCGGGCCGTCCGATCAACAGCGTCGATCGGCGCATGGCCGTGCTGGCCGGGCTCGGTGCGGTGGACTGGGTCATCAGCTTCCCTGAGGACACCCCCGAGAACCTGCTGCGCCAGGTCAAGCCGGATGTGCTGGTCAAGGGCGGCGACTACGGTATCGACCAGGTGGTCGGCGCCGATATCGTCAAGGCCTACGGCGGCATGGTGAAGGTCTTGGGGCTGGTGGAAAACAGCTCGACCACGGCGATCGTCGAGAAGATCCGCAAGCACTGAGTCAGTTGCAATCGCGGGGCAAGTCGCATCGGCGCACCGCCGCTCCGACTTGCCCCGCGTTCATTTGTGCAGCGTGTCCCGCGCTCGCTCCAGCAACGCCCGGGCCTTGTCACTGAAGCGCTCCAGGTGCGAAGCCGGTTCGCGCTTGTGTTCGGCCAGGCCTTGTTGCTTCAACCAGTCCTTCCAGCGTACCCGCTCCTCCCGAACCACCCAGCCTACCTGTGGTGCAAAGCTTTCAGCCAGCCATAGGCCGCGTGTGCTCGCCGGCAGCAGTTGATCCTTCTTCAGGGTATAGAGCTCTGCCATCGGTTGGCCGTCCTTCAACGGCATCAGGTAAAGGTCTGGTCTTTTGCGGTCGAGCCGTGCCACCAGTTGGTCGCCCTCGAGCCGTTCATCGACATGGAACAGGCTCAGTGACTTGGCCTCCTTGGGCACTTGCAGACGCAGGTCGTAGATGAGCTGCAACGACGCGGTGGGCAGGTGTACGTAGGCCCGTGGCCGCTCCAGCAGGGTCAGCCGGGCGCAATGCACCGGGCGGGCGGCACCGGACTCAGGCGAGAGCACGAACGGCAGCGCCTCGCGATAGTGCAGGGCGGCGGCATAGGGCGCCGGCAGCCAGGTATCGTTGAAGCGCCCGCCAAGCCAGCCTTCAGGGGTTTCCAGCAGGCACTCCTCGGCCACTTCCTGGATCGCCGTGTGCAGCGGCAGGTTCAGCTCGTGGGCCGGGACATAGCCTGAAATCAGCTTGAGCACCACATCGCCACGGTCCTGTCGGCGTTGGCGCACCAGCACCCAGTAGTCGCGGCCTTGCCAGTTCAGGGTGAGGCGCACCGACACGCCGAGGTTGGCCAGCTCCGCCACGAAGCGTTCGGGGTCGGCGACCTGGATGGCCTTGCGCCGCTGCAGGGTCTGGGCGAAATTCAGCGGCATGCCGATGCTCTGGTAAGTCAGGCCGTCGGGCGTGGCTTCGACGTGCAGCGGCAGGGTCTTGAAGTTGCTCGGATTCTTGCGGATCAGCGTACGCGGCACGAGGCTCCTCCTTGCGTTGGGCCCCCGCCCGGGCGGCTCAGGGCCGGCCCAGGATGCGGGCGACGGTGGCCACGTTGTGGGCCAGGTGAACCGGGTTGATGGTGCCGACGATGGCACTGCATACGCCGGGGTGGGCGAACAGCAACTCGAAACTGGCCTGCACCGGGTCGACCCCCGGCGCCAGGCAGATATGGCCGCTGGCCAGGGCCTTCTTTACCAGGATGGCCTTGCCGTGTTCGGCAGCGTAGTCGAGCACGGGCCGCTCCGCCTGCTCGTTGAGATTGTAGGTGACCATGGCGCAATCACCTTGTTCCAAGGCCTTCAGGCCACCTGCGGGGGTCTTGCCGGAGAAGCCGTAGCCAAGGATCTTGCCTTCGCGCTTGAGCGCGGCGAGGGTTTCGTACACCCCCTCCTGCTCGAGGATCGCCAGGTCGTTGCCATCGGAGTGCACCAGCACCAGTTCGATACGGTCGGTTTCCAGGCGCTTGAGGCTGCGCTCGACCGAGCGACGGGTATGGGCGGCGCTGAAATCGAAATGCGACTGGCCATCCTCGAACTCTTCACCGACCTTGCTGACGATGACCCATTGCTCGCGTTGGCCGCGCAGCAACGGGCCGAGGCGCTCCTCGCTGCGGCCATAGGCCGGGGCGGTGTCGATCAGGTTGATGCCCAGCTCGCGGGCTTGCGCGAGCAAGAGGCGCGCGGCCTGGTCATCGGGAATGGTGAAACCATTGGGGTATTTGACGCCTTGGTCGCGGCCCAGCTTGACCGTGCCCAGGCCCAGTGGCGATACCCGCAGGCCGGTGCTGCCCAAGGGACGGTGGTGATCGTGCAGGGTCGGCAGGCTCATGGCAGCAGTTGCTCCCAGGCTGGCAGCGCCAGCGGAGGGCGCGGCAGGTCGGCAAGGTCAGGCTGGCTCGCCGGGCTGATGCCGTCGCGCTCGAAGCTGGCCAGCACGCGATCGGCGAAGTCCGGCGCCAGGGCCAGCTTGGTCGGCCAGCCGACCAGCAGGCGCTGCTGGTCGGCAAGGAAGGCGTTGTCCGGGCGTACCAGGCCCGATTGTGCGGGCTCGGCACGATCGACGCGCAGGGTGGCCCAGCGCACCAGGCTTTGATCGACCCAAGGCAGCAGGCTGGCGACTTCCTTCTGCGCCGCGGCGATCTGCGCCTCAGGCTCGCGAGCAACCCCGTCGGCCTCGGCGATATCGCCACCCAGGTACCACACCCATTGGCCATCGGCGGCCGGGTGGGTGGTCACGGTGATGCGCGGCTTGGGGCCACCGCCCAGGCAGTGGGCATACAAGGGCTTGAGGTTGGGTCCCTTGGCCAGGACCATGTGCAGCGGTCGGCGTTGCATGGCCGGCTGCTCCAGCCCCAGGGCGTGCAGCAGGTCTGCGGTGCCACCGCCGGCACTAAGGACGATGCGCTGGGCGCGGATCTCGCGGCCATCGACCACCAGGCCGGCGAGCTCTTCGCCGTCGCGCAGCGGTTCGATTCGCTCGCCGGCCAGCAGGCTGTCACCCGCCAGTTGCGCGAGGTTGGCCAGCAGGCTGGGCACGTCGATGACCAGTTCGGCCAGGCGGTAGACCTTACCCTTGAAGGCGCGGTCCTGCAGGGCCGGCGGCAGTTGCTCGCCCTTGACCTGGTCGACCCGGCCGCGCACGGCCTTGCTGGCGAAGAAACTGGTGAGGTTGCCGGCCAGGGTGCCGGGCGACCAGAGGTAATGGGCCTCGGACAGCAGACGAGTGCCGCTCAGGTCCAACTCGCCGTTGCCAGCCAGCGCTTCGCGCCAGCGTCGCGGCATGTCGGCGATGGCCTCGGAGGCGCCGGTGAGGGCGCCGTGCAAGGCATATTTGGTGCCGCCGTGGATGATGCCCTGCGACTTGATGGTCTGCTCGCCACCGAGGCTGGCGCGCTCCACCAGCACCGTCGAGTAGCCCAGGCGGCGCAGCCGGGCATTGAGCCAGAGGCCTGCGACCCCGGCGCCGACGATCAGCACGTCAGTGGTAATGGCGGATGGCATGCGGGCACCTCGAAAACTGGGACAGGTGCGCAGTATACAGTTCACATGGGAACAGTGTTCCTCGTGGATCAATGCCCTGCGGTATTGGAGAACACCTGGATCACCACCACCCCGCCGACGATCATGGCCATGCCCAGCATCGCCGGCACATCCAGTTTCTGCCCGTAGATCACCAGCGCCGCGATGCTGATCAGCACGATGCCCAGTCCCGACCAGATCGCATAGGCGATGCCCACCGGAATGCTGCGCACCACCAGGGTCAGCATCCAGAACGCCACGCCATAGCCGCAGACCATCAGCAGCAGCGGCAGCGGCGTGTTCAGCCCCTTGACCGCTTTCATGGAGGCGGTGGCGATGACTTCGGCGCAGATGGCGATGGCGAGATAGGTGTAGGCGTTCATGGTGCGGGTTCTCCGTTGCTGGATGGGCATTCTAGGGAATTCCTGGATGCGGTAAAGTCATTACCTATCTGCTTTGGAGATAGGATAGGGATGACTGAACACTGGAGCCTTGAACAACTTCGCTTGTTCGTGCGGACCGCCGAACTCCGTTCGTTTTCCGCCGTGGCCCGAGAGCAGCACAAGGCCCAGTCGGCGATCAGCAGCGCCATCGCCTTGCTCGAGGCGGACCTGGGCGTGACCCTTTTCGAGCGCAGCAGCGGCCGGCAGCCGCGCCTGACCGAAAGCGGCGCCGCGCTGCTGGAGGACGCCCGCGAGCTGTTGCGCCAATGCGAGCGTCTGGATGGCCGGGCGTTGGCCTTGATGCGCGGACAGGAGGCGTTGCTGCGGGTGGCCCAGGACGAGGCCATGCCCTACCAGCCGGTGATCGACAGCCTCGACGAGCTGGCGGTGCGCTACCCCTTCCTGGAGGTGCAACTGGCCAGCGGCGCCCAGGGCGATGTGGCGCGCAAGCTGGTGGAGCGGCGCGCCGACCTGGGGTTGTTCTTTCACCATGAAAGCATTCCCGCCTCGCTGGAGAGACGGTCCTTGGGCAGCGTCGAGATGGTCACGGTGTGCGCCATCGACCACCCGCTGGCACACTTGGCCAAGGTCAGCCGCCAACAACTGGCCCGCCATCGCCAGTTGCTGATCACCCCGCAGCAGAGCGGCTACCCCGGCGGCGAGGCGATCAGCCCGCAGATCTGGCGTGCCGACAGCTTCTATGCCATGGCCGAATTGCTGATGCGCGGCCTGGGCTGGGCCTGGCTGCCGCGCCATGTGGTGCAGTACCCCACTTACCAGGCGCAGATGGTCGAGCTGGACAGCGAATGGCGCCCGCCGGCGCTGGTGGCGGAACTGGCCTGGCGCCGCGACGAGCCCCTGGGCCCTGCGGCGCAGTGGCTGGCAGAGCGCTTCGCCGTGCACCTGCGGGCCATTGGCTGACAGGCCTTTTCATCCAGTTCCTAGTAAACTCCGCCGCCATGAACAGAACCCTCTATACCCTGCTTTTCCATCTGGGCCTGCCGCTGGTCGCGCTGCGCCTGTTCCTGCGCGGGCGCAAGGCGCCGGCCTACCGTGCGCGTATTGCCGAGCGCTTCGCTTGTGGCTTGCCACCCATGTGTCAGGGTGGCATCTGGGTGCATGCGGTCTCGGTGGGTGAGAGCATCGCTGCCGCGCCGATGGTGCGGGCCCTGCTCAAGCAGTACCCGGACCTGCCGGTCACGCTCACCTGCATGACCCCGACCGGCTCAGAGCGCATCCGCGCGATGTTCGAGGGCGAGCCACGGGTGCAGCACTGCTACCTGCCTTACGACCTGCCGTGGGCGGCCGGGCGGTTCCTCGACCATGTGCGCCCGCGACTGGGCATCATCATGGAAACCGAGCTGTGGCCGAACCACATCCACCAGTGCGCCAGGCGCGGCATTCCGGTGGCGCTGGCCAATGCGCGGCTGTCCGAACGCTCGGCCCGAGGCTATGCGCGCTTTGCCGGCCTGACCCGGCCGATGCTCGAGGAGATGAGCCTGATCGCGGTACAGACCGAAACCGAGGCCGAGCGTTTCCGCTTGCTCGGTGCGCGCCAGGCGTGCGTGCAGGTGACCGGCTCGATCAAGTTCGACCTGAAGGTCGACGACCAGTTGATGCCTCGCGCCCGGCAGTTGCGCGAGCAGTGGAGGGCCAGCCAGCGCCCGGTATGGATCGCCGCCAGTACCCACGATGGCGAGGATGGGTTGATCCTCGAAGCACACCGGCAACTGCTGAGCGTGCACAGCGATGCGCTGTTGGTCCTGGTGCCGCGGCATCCCGAGCGTTTTGCGGCGGTACATGAACTGTGCGCCGGCCAGTTCTCCACGGTGCGTCGTTCGACAGGCGATGCCGTGACGGCGCAGTCCCAGGTGCTGCTGGGTGACACCATGGGTGAATTGCTGTTCCTGTACGCCCTGGCCGATATCGCCTTCGTCGGAGGCAGCCTGGTCCCCACGGGTGGGCACAACCCGTTGGAACCGGCGGCGCTGGCGCTGCCAGTGCTCATGGGGCCGCATGTGTTCAACTTCCTCGAGATCAGCGCGATGCTGCGCGAGGCGGGGGCGTTGCAGCAGGTGGACGATGCCGAGGGCCTGGCCGCGGCTGTGCGCCGCTTGGTCGAGCTGCCGCAGGATGCCCGGCGCATGGGCGAGGCGGGCAGGGCGGTGATGCAGGCCAACCAGGGGGCGTTGCAGCGGTTGCTCGATGGGCTGGCGCGGCTTCTGAGCTGATGATGAGCCTGTAGGCGCGGTTGTTGTGGGAGCGGGGGTTGCCCCCACGAAGCCCGCCCTACAGGTAGTCTGTTGCCTTCAAGGCCGGCGTTCGAAGTTCTTCGCCGCCGCCGCCGCCAGATCCGGTGGCAGGAAATCCTTGTCCGGGTTGTAGTCGGCCTTCAGGTACCGCCCCAGGTCCTGCAGGTCCTGCGGGCTCAAGGTGCCGGCCGCCTGCTTGAGGCGCAGGTTGTCGAGGATGTAGTCGTAGCGGCTGTTGTTGTAGTCGCGCACCGAGGTGTACAGCTGGCGTTGCGCATCGAGCACGTCGACGATGTTGCGGGTGCCGACCTGGTAGCCGATCTCGGTGGCCTCCAGTGCGCTCTGGTTGGAAATGATCGACTGCTTGCGCGCCTGTACCTGTTCCACGTCGGTGTTCACCGCACGGTGCAGATTACGCGTGTTCTCCACCACCTGGCGGCGCAGGCTTTCGCGCTGCTGCTCGCTCTGGGTCAGGCGCGCATAGGCCTCGCGCACCTGGGAGCTGGTCAACCCGCCGCTGTAGATCGGAATGTTCAGTTGCAGGCCGACGCTGGTCTGCTCCACGTCACCGCCGTAGCGCACGCCGTTCTGCGAAGGGTTGGTGAACCCGAGGTTGTCGTTGTCGCCCTTCTGGTACTTGGCCACGGCATCCAGGGTTGGCGCATGCCCAGCCTTGCGCTGGCGCACGGTCTCCTCGGCGGCCGCCACGGCATGGTTGGTGGCCTGCAGGTTGAGGTTCTGCCGCCCGGCGGTCTCGACCCAGGCCTTGGCGTCATTGGGCGTCGGCACTTGCACCGGCAGGGTGTGGACCACGCCCTGGATCGCACTGTATTGGCGGTTGGTCAGGGTGATCAGGGCCTCGAAGGCATCCTGCACCTGGCGCTCGGCGATGATCCGGTTGGCCCGCGCCGTGTCGTAGCTGGCCTGGGACTGGAGCACGTCGGTCTTGTCCGAAAGGCCGACATCGAAGCGTTCGTTGGACTGGTCGAGCTGGCGCTTGAAGGCCGCTTCTTCGGCCTTGGTCGAGGCCAGGTTGTCCTGGGCACGGAGCACCGCGAAGTAGTTCTCGGCGCTTTGCAGGATCAGGTTCTGCTCGGTGGCCGACAGTTCCAGCGCGGCCTGCTCGTTGACCGCTTCGGCAGCCTGCAGCTGGAACCAGCGGTCGGCGCGGAAGATCGGCTGCGCCAGGGTGGCGCTCCAGGCATTGCCGCTGCGGTTGGAGGTGATCGACGGCTCGTCGAGCTTAGTGCGGGTATTCATCATCTCGGCGCCGGCCGAAAGGTTGGGCAGCAAACCGGCGCGGGCCTGGGGCACCACTTCGCGGCGGGCGCCGTAGTCGGCGCGGGCGGCTGCCAGGTCGGCGTTATTGTCCACCGCTTCCTGGTAGACGCTGACCAGGTCGGTCTTCACCGTCGTGGGCGTATCCACTGCCCAGGCCACTCCGTTGGACGCACAAGACACGGCAATCGCCAGTGAGAGTTTGCGCAGCATAGGGCAATCCTTGATCAAGATGTATTTACTGTACTGTCTGGTATCGAGCACGCCAGTGTAGTGCCGTGCGTCGCCATCAACAATCCGCCAGGTGTGCCATTTATCACGCCAGGGATTTACCCGCTTGGCTTTGCCGACCACTCCAGTCTAGACTGCGCAGGTTCTTGTCGGGGTGCCTTGATGCAAAGGCTGAGATCGCAAAGTTGCGGATCCCGTTGAACCTGATCAGGTTAGCGCCTGCGTAGGGAACAAGATTGCTCTCATGTCCCGGGAGCCTCTTGTGCCAGGTCCGGGATCGCCACAGCTGCTTGCAGCCCACGGCACCCCTTGTCCGGCACTGCACTCGTCAACACGGGTGCGTCCGCGCCTTTCAGGTTCACCCCGACATTCCGCCCGATAGGAAGCTGTCTGGAGAGCCTGTGATGAGCAAACAAGAAAAAACGATCAGTCTGAGCGAGTCGGCCCAAGTCGACCAACAGTCCGTGCAACCGCTGCCCAACTCGCGCAAGGTCTATGTCGAAGGTTCGCGCCCCGACATCCGCGTGCCCATGCGCGAGATCAGCCTGCACGACACCCCCACCGACTTCGGCGGCGAAAAGAACGCCCCGGTGCTGGTGTATGACACCTCCGGCCCGTACACCGACCCCAATGTCATCATCGACGTGCGCAAGGGCCTGGGCGATGTGCGCTCGGCGTGGATCGACGCCCGTGGCGACACCGAGCGCCTGGGTGGCCTGAGCTCGAACTTCGGCCAGCAGCGCCTGAACGACGCCGAGCTGGCCAAGCTGCGCTTCGCCCACGTGCGTAACCCGCGCCGGGCCAAGGCCGGCGCCAACGTCACGCAGATGCACTACGCGCGCCAGGGCATCATCACCGCCGAGATGGAATACGTTGCCATCCGCGAGAACATGAAGCTGCAGGAAGCCCGCGCCGCCGGCCTGTTGAGCCAGCAGCACGCCGGCCACAGCTTCGGTGCCAGTATCCCGAAAGAGATCACCCCCGAGTTCGTGCGCGAAGAGATCGCCCGCGGTCGCGCGATCATCCCGGCCAACATCAACCACACCGAGCTGGAGCCGATGATCATCGGCCGCAACTTCCTGGTGAAGATCAACGGCAACATCGGCAACAGCGCCCTGGGTTCCTCCATCGAGGAAGAAGTGGCCAAGCTGACCTGGGGCATCCGCTGGGGTTCGGACACGGTCATGGACCTGTCCACCGGCAAGCACATCCATGAAACCCGCGAGTGGATCATACGCAACTCGCCGGTGCCGATCGGTACCGTGCCGATCTACCAGGCCCTGGAAAAGGTCAATGGCGTTGCCGAGGACCTGACCTGGGAGCTGTTCCGTGACACCCTGATCGAACAGGCCGAGCAGGGCGTGGACTACTTCACCATCCACGCCGGCGTCTTGCTGCGCTATGTGCCGCTGACCGCCAAGCGTGTCACCGGCATCGTCAGCCGTGGCGGCTCGATCATGGCCAAGTGGTGCCTGGCGCACCACAAGGAAAACTTCCTGTACACGCACTTCGACGAGATCTGCGAAATCATGAAGGCCTACGACGTCAGCTTCTCGCTGGGCGACGGCCTGCGCCCGGGCTCGATCGCCGACGCCAACGACGCCGCGCAGTTCGGTGAGCTGGAAACCCTCGGCGAGCTGACCAAGATCGCCTGGAAGCACGACGTGCAGTGCATGATCGAAGGCCCTGGCCACGTGCCGATGCAGCTGATCAAGGAGAACATGGACAAGCAGCTCGAATGCTGCGACGAGGCGCCGTTCTACACCCTCGGCCCGCTGACCACTGACATCGCCCCTGGCTACGACCACATCACCTCAGGGATAGGCGCGGCGATGATCGGCTGGTTCGGTTGCGCCATGCTCTGCTATGTCACGCCCAAGGAGCACCTGGGCCTGCCGAACAAGGATGACGTCAAGACCGGCATCATCACCTACAAGATCGCCGCGCATGCCGCGGACCTTGCCAAGGGCCACCCGGGCGCGCAGATCCGTGACAACGCACTGTCCAAGGCGCGCTTCGAGTTCCGCTGGGAGGACCAGTTCAACCTCGGCCTGGACCCGGACACCGCCCGTGCGTTCCACGACGAGACGCTGCCCAAGGAATCGGCCAAGGTCGCCCACTTCTGCTCGATGTGCGGGCCGAAGTTCTGCTCGATGAAGATCACCCAGGAAGTGCGTGAGTACGCGGCCAAGATCGAGACCGTCGACGTGACAGTCGAACAGGGCATGCGCGAGCAGGCCGAGCGGTTCCGCCAGGAAGGCAGCCAGTTGTACCAGAAAGTTTGACGCGTTAGCTGTAACGCAGCGTGGGAGCGGGCTTGCCCCGCGATGGCAATGTTGGATTCAACGACGCCATCGCGGGGCAAGCCCGCTCCCACGTTTCGGCTCAACATCTTCAGGCAACCGGATAACAATCATGACCACTCCCAGCCACTTCTCTCCCGACCACCCGGTCCCCTCCCACCATCGCCAGTTTGGCGCCCGCGACCTGTTTTCGCTGTGGTTTTCCCTCGGCATCGGCCTGATGGTCCTGCAGGTCGGCAGCCTGTTGGCGCCGGGCCTGGGGCTGGCGGGCTCGATCCTGGCGATCACTCTGGGCACGGCGGTAGGGGTATTGCTGCTGGCCGCGGTGGGGGTGATCGGTAGTGATACCGGCCTGTCGGCCATGGCGACCCTGCGCCTCACGCTTGGTAGCCATGGCGCGCGCCTGCCGGCCTTGCTCAACCTGCTGCAACTGGTGGGCTGGGGTTCGTTCGAGATCATCGTCATGCGTGATGCCGCCAGCTTGCTGGGCGCACGCGCGTTCGGCGAGGGCAGCGGCTGGAGCAGCCCGCTGCTGTGGACCTTGTGCTTTGGCGCCCTGGCCACTCTGCTGGCGGTCAGCGGGCCGCTGGCGTTCGTGCGCAAGGTCTTGCGCAAATGGGGGATCTGGCTGCTGCTGGGCGCCTGCGCCTGGTTGACCTGGAACCTGTTCGCCAAGGCCGACCTGGCCGATTTGTGGCGCCGGCCTGGGGACGGTTCGCTGTCCCTGGCACTGGGTTTCGACATCGTGATCGCCATGCCGCTGTCGTGGCTGCCGCTGATCGCCGACTATTCACGCTTTGGCCTGCGCGCCAGCCGGGTGTTCGGCGGTACCGCGCTGGGCTTCTTCATTGGCAATGCCTGGCTGATGAGCCTGGGCGTGGCCTACACCTTGGCGTTCGCGCCCAGCGGTGAGGTGAATGCCCTGCTGTTGGCACTGGCCGGCGCCGGGCTGGGCATTCCGTTGCTGCTGATCCTGCTGGACGAGACGGAAAACGCCTTTGCCGATATCCACTCGGCGGCGGTGTCCACCGGCCTGCTGCTGAAAATGAAGGTCGAGCACCTGGCCCTGGCCATCGGCGTGCTGTGCACGCTGATCGCCTTGCTGGCGCCGCTGGCCCAGTACCAGAACTTCCTGTTGCTGATCGGCTCGGTGTTCGCGCCGCTGTTCGGCGTGGTGCTGGTGGATCACTTCGTGATTCGCCGCCGTCGCTTGCCAGCGCTGGTTGAGGGTTTGCACTGGCAGGCGCTGCTGGCCTGGGGCGCGGGAGTGGCGGCCTATCACCTGATGGCCAGCCAGGCGCCGGAGCTGGGGGCGACCCTGCCGGCACTGTTGCTGGCAGGGGTACTGCATTTGCTGCTATCGCTCAGCCGCGTCCGGGAAACAGCTCGGGCTTGATCACGCCATTGAGGCGCGGGTAGGGGATCTTCAGCTCAACGTGGCCCATGGAGTAGGGCGCGATGGAGTAGACCTCGTACTTGATCACCACCGCGCCGTAGGTCAGGGCGATGTGCGGGGATTGCTTGAACGGCCAGGTCTTGACGAACTCGGGGTCCTTGTCCATGCCGGTGCTGATCAGCCAGGCGCGGTGGGACTCCTCGGCGGTCTTCCAGAAGGTCGCCTCCTGGCCGGGCACCAGCATGTCGTCCAGGGTCAGTACCTTGTCCAGCTTGCGTGAATAGTTGATGAAGCCGCGCCCAGGCATGCCGTGGGCACCGCCGCTGTCCAGGTAGCTGGACAGCTCGACGATCACCAGCCCGTCATGCTGCTCGCGTACCTTGGCTTGCAGGTAGCTGCTGTTGCGCTTGTCGGCGCGGGCCAGGTACTGCTGCTCGTAGGCTTGCAGCGAGGCCGGCGGGGTGCCGCGCTGGTTGTCCTCGGTCAACATCAGCAGGCGCTTCTCGACGATGCCGTCGAGCTTGGGCAGGGCCGGGAAGTGCACGACGTCGATGTTGACCAGCGGGCAGTCGCTTTCGCTGCAGCCGGGTTTTACGTGCTCCCAGGCCTCGCGCTTGACCTCGAGCGGGGCCCGGTAATTGGGCGTGAACAGGCTCTGGCAGGCGCCGAGCGCCAGTGCCAGGACGGCCACGGAAGTCAGTTTGACAAGCGTCATGTTGCCTCTTTCACAACGGTGATGATCGGCCTTGGACCGCCTGCGCGGCCTTCAGTTCGCCACTAAGCTAACAGAGAGTGACACGCCTGTCCCGGCTGCCCGAACGGTCGACGGAAAGGGATGAAACCGGGCCGTGCGCAGAGTAGGATTGCGCGATGCGGTAAACGAGGCATGAGGAGTTTGCATGACGGACACGCACAATACAGTGCCTACCCAAGTCGAGATCGCTCGGCGGGAGCCGCTGTTCAAGGGCTTTTACAAGCTCGACAAGCTTCACCTGCGCCACGAACTGTTCGCCGGGGGCATGAGCCGCGAGTTCACCCGTGAACTGTTCGTGCGCCATGACGCGGTCTGCGTGCTGCCCTACGATCCTCAGCGCGACGAAGTGGTGCTGATCGAGCAGTTTCGCGTTGGTGCCATGGGCAAGGTCGCCAACCCCTGGCTGATCGAGATGGTCGCCGGGCTGATCGACAAGGACGAGCAACCCGAACAGGTCGCCCATCGCGAAGCGGAGGAAGAAGCAGGCCTGACCTTCTCGGCGCTGTGGCCGATGACCAAGTACTTCCCGTCACCGGGCGGCAGCGACGAGTACGTCCACCTGTTCCTGGGCCGTTGCGTCAGCGAGGGTGCCGGTGGCCTGCATGGCCTGGAAGAGGAAAGCGAAGACATTCGCGTGCGCGTCTGGGCGTTCGAGGACGCCCTGCAGGCGGTGCGCGACGGGCGTATCTGCAACGCCGCCGCGATCATCGGGTTGCAATGGCTGGCGCTGAACCGTGACGAAGTACGAGGTATGTGGAAGTGAACCTGCTGCGCGAGCGCTATCGAGTCGACCTGGTCGGGCTGCAGTCGGCCTGCGAGGCCAACTATGCCCGCCTGATGCGCCTGTTGCCCGACATGCGCACCACGCAGAGCTCGCGGCGCATCGGCATGACCCAGGGCGACCAGATGCTCGGCGTGCTGGTGCTTGAAGTGCTATTGGCCTGCCCCTACACCACCACGCTCAAGGTGCGCCAGGAGCACAGCCTGCCCTGGCTGCCGGTGCCAGAGCTGGAAGTGCAGGTCTACCATGACGCGCGCATGGCCGAGGTGGTCAGTGCCGAGCATGCGCGTCGCCTGCGCAGCATCTACCCCTATCCCAACACGGCTATGCACCAGCCGGACGAGAAGGCCCAGCTCAATCTGTTCCTCGGTGAATGGCTGAGCCACTGCCTGGCCTGTGGCCACGAACTGGCAGCCGTGCGCTGAAATGTGATGCGCGTCGGTTTCGAGTATTTGCTCGAAAGCGATCCGCCGCCATAATCCGTGCTGAATCCGTTCGAGGAGACGGCCGTTGCCGCAACCACTTTCACCCCCGTCACCTGTCCATGTGGTGCAACTGACCGATGCCCATCTGTTTGCCGACCCGGCGGGCACCTTGTTGGGCCTCAATACCCGCGCAAGCCTCGGACACGTGATTGGCCAGGTTCGCCGCGAACAGCCGCGCATCGACCTGCTGCTGTGCACGGGCGATCTTTCCCAGGATGCCAGCGTCGAATCCTACGCGGCCTTTCGCGAGCTGACGTCGACGCTCGGCGCGCCAGCGCGCTGGCTGCCGGGTAACCATGACGAGGCGCGGGTCATGGCCGAGGTGGCGCCGGAACTGGTGCAGGCAGTGACCGATATCGGCGCCTGGCGCATCGTCATGCTCGACTCGGCAGTGGTCGGTGCCACCTTCGGTCTGTTGGCCGATGACCAGCTGGTCGTGCTGGACCAGGCGCTGAACGGTGCGGGCGAGCGCCATTGCCTGGTGTGCTGCCATCACCAACCGGTGGATATCGGTTGTGCCTGGATCGCGCCGATCGGGCTGCATAATGCCGATGAGCTGTTGCGGCGTCTGCGCAGTTATCCACAGGTGAAGGCGCTGATGTGGGGGCATATCCACCAGGAATGGGACGAAGTGCGTGACGGCATTCGTTTACTTGCCACACCGTCGACCTGCATCCAGTTCGCGCCGCGCAGCGAGGATTTCAAGGTGAGCGAGGAACAGCCGGGTTACCGCTGGCTTCGTCTGCATGCCGACGGGCGGTTGGAGACCGGGGTGGTGCGGGCGCGGGATTTCGTGGTGACGCTGGATTTCGACAGCCCCGGCTATTGAGAGGCCGCTGTGCGGCCCTTGGGAGCTGGCCTGCCAGCGAAAGGGGCGCAGAGCGCCCCCGGTCATTTGAAGAATTTGTTGCGAAAATCCCCACGCTGCGCCAATGCCCCTCGAACACGCTACACTGCGCGTCTTTGCGTCCGGGGGCAGCATGTCGGGTTCCATCCTCTATATCCATGGCTTCAACAGCTCGCCGCTGTCGACCAAGGCACGCCAGCTCGAAGCGGTGATGCAGCAGCTCGGCTTGGCCGAGCAACTCCGGGTCCCGGCCCTGCACCACCATCCACGCCAGGCCATCGCCCAACTGGAGACGGCGATCGCCGAGCTCGGCGCGCCCTTGCTGGTCGGCAGCTCACTCGGCGGCTACTATGCCACCCACCTGTCCGAGCGACACGGGCTCAAGGCGCTGTTGATCAACCCGGCAGTGGCCCCCCACAAGCTGTTCGACGGCTACCTCGGCACCCAGCGCAACTTCTATACCGACGAAGCCTGGGAGCTCACCCACGACCACGTGGACGCCCTGGCCGAGCTGGAAGTGCCGGCGCCGCAGGATGCCGCCCGCTATCAAGTGTGGTTGCAGACCGCCGATGAAACCCTGGACTATCGCCAGGCCGAGCGCTACTACCGCGCCTGCGCCCTGCGTATCCAGGCCGGTGGCGACCACAGTTACCAGGGCTTCGCCGAACAGTTGCCGGCCCTGCTGGCGTTCGCCGGCATTGCCCGCGGGCAGTACGCGGCGCTGGACTTTTCTGTATTTTGACTTTTGCATTCACCAGACTGACGACGAGAACCCATGGCCAATCCCAGCGCTAGCGCCTATAACGCAGACGCCATCGAAGTCCTCTCGGGCCTTGACCCGGTCCGCAAGCGGCCGGGCATGTACACCGACACCAGCCGGCCCAACCACCTGGCCCAGGAAGTCATCGACAACAGCGTCGACGAAGCCCTGGCTGGCCACGCCCGGTCGGTGCAGGTCGTTCTGCACGCCGATCACTCGCTGGAAGTCAGCGACGATGGCCGCGGCATGCCGGTGGACATCCACCCCGAAGAGGGCGTTTCCGGTGTCGAGCTGATCCTTACCAAGCTGCACGCCGGCGGCAAGTTCTCCAACAAGAACTACCAGTTCTCCGGCGGCCTGCACGGCGTCGGCATCTCGGTGGTCAACGCCCTGTCGAGCCAGGTACGCGTGCGCGTCAAGCGCGACGGCAACGAGTACCAGATGACCTTCGCCGACGGCTTCAAGGCCAGCGAGCTGGAGGTGGTCGGCACCGTCGGCAAGCGCAACACCGGCACCAGCGTGTACTTCAGCCCCGATCCGAAGTATTTCGATTCGCCGAAGTTCTCCATCAGCCGCCTCAAGCACGTGCTCAAGGCCAAGGCCGTATTGTGCCCGGGGCTGTCCATCAGCTTCGAGGACAAGGGCACCGGCGAGAAGGTCGAGTGGCACTACGAGGACGGTCTGCGCTCCTACCTGGTCGATTCGGTCAGCGAGTTCCAGCGCCTGCCAGACGAGCCGTTCTGCGGCAGCCTGGCGGGTAACAAGGAGGCCGTGGACTGGGCCCTGTTGTGGCTGCCGGAAGGTGGCGACAGCATCCAGGAAAGCTACGTCAACCTGATCCCCACCGCCCAGGGCGGCACCCACGTCAACGGCCTGCGCCAGGGCCTGCTGGACGCCATGCGCGAGTTCTGCGAGTTCCGCAACCTGCTGCCGCGCGGAGTCAAGCTTGCCCCCGAGGACGTCTGGGAGCGCATCAGCTTCGTGTTGTCGATGAAGATGCAGGAACCGCAGTTCTCCGGCCAGACCAAGGAGCGCCTGTCGTCCCGCGAGGCGGCCGCTTTCGTCTCTGGCGTGGTCAAGGACGCCTTCAGCCTGTGGCTCAATGCCCACCCCGAACTGGGCATGCAACTGGCGGAACTGGCCATCAGCAATGCTGGCCGGCGCCTGAAGGCGAGCAAGAAGGTCGAGCGCAAGCGCATCACCCAGGGGCCGGCGTTGCCCGGCAAGCTGGCTGATTGTGCCGGCCAGGACCCGATGCGCGCCGAGCTGTTCCTGGTCGAGGGTGACTCGGCAGGGGGCTCGGCCAAGCAGGCGCGGGACAAGGAGTTCCAGGCCATCCTGCCGCTGCGCGGCAAGATCCTCAACACCTGGGAGGTCGATGGCGGTGAAGTCCTGGCCAGCCAGGAAGTGCACAACATCGCCGTGGCCATCGGCGTAGACCCGGGCGCAGCCGACCTTTCGCAGCTGCGCTACGGCAAGGTCTGCATCCTCGCCGACGCCGACTCCGACGGCCTGCACATCGCCACACTGCTGTGCGCGCTGTTCGTCCAGCATTTCCGCCCGCTGGTCGAGGCCGGGCATGTCTACGTGGCCATGCCGCCGCTGTACCGCATCGACCTGGGCAAGGAGATCTACTACGCCCTGGACGAAGCCGAGCGCGACGGCATTCTCGACCGCCTGGTCGCCGAGAAAAAGCGCGGCAAGCCGCAGGTCACCCGATTCAAGGGCCTGGGCGAGATGAACCCGCCGCAACTGCGCGAAACCACCATGGACCCGAACACCCGGCGCCTGGTCCAGCTCACCCTGGACGATGTACAGGGCACCACCGAGATCATGGACATGCTGTTGGCCAAGAAGCGTGCGGGCGATCGCAAGAGCTGGCTGGAGACCAAAGGCAACCTGGCCGAGGTCCTGGTTTGATTCGTCCGTTGCTCCTGGCCTGCCTGGCGTTATTCGCCCTGCAGGCCCAGGCCGGCGACTGGCCGCAGCTCAAGCTCAGCGCCGAGCATGTGGTCGATGGCATGCGCGGCGGCAACCTGTCGGGCCTGGCTTGGTGCCGTGGGGCGCTGTGGGCGGTGTCCGACCGCGATGACGACCGTATCTACCGCCTGGACCAGGATGAGGCGACCTGGCAGGCCCTGCCGCAGACTTTCACCCCGCCCCCCGCGCCCGATACCGGCCTGCCCTGGGGGCTCAAGTCGCGCAACTGGGCGGCGTCCTACATCCGCGGCGGCGAGCTGGATTTCGAGGGCATCACCTGCGATCAGGCCGGCAACCTCTACATCGTCAGCGAGGCCCACGCCGCCGTGCTGCAGTTGCCCGTGGACGGTGAGCCGGACTGGCTGAAAATCGACCAGGCCATGGTGCGCCAAGCGCGGGCCAGCGGCATGTTGCTGCATTTCAACGCACTGTTCGAGGGGCTGGCGATCAACCCGGCGGGCGATCGCCTGTGGCTGGCCGCCGAGCGCGAGCGCCGTGGCCTGCTCGCGGTGCAGCGCCAGCAATCGGTGTGGACCTGCGGGCGCGGCTGCGTACTGCTCAGCGAGGCGGGTGTCGAGATGCAGCCGCCGCAATTCCCCGAGGCACGCCCGGTATCACGTGACTTTGCCGACCTGGCCTGGTTCGAAGGCAAGCTGTTCACCCTCGAGCGCAATGCCTACCGCATTTGCCGACGGGATGCCGACACGGGCGCCGTGGAGCGCTGCTGGTCGTTCGCCGCCGAGGCCCTGATGGAGTCGCGGCGCTACTCGCAGCCTTACGGCCTGGCTGAGGCGCTGGTGATCGACAAGGGCGGTGCCTGGATCGGCGTGGACAACAATGACCGCCCGCGGGTGGATGGTGAAACACGGCCGATCGTCTGGCGCTTTGACGCGCCGCAGGGCGGCTGGAGCGCCAAGCCATGAGCCAGCCACCGGGCAAGCGCGCGGGCAGGGTGTTGATGATTGTCGCCTGGGCGGCGGCGATGTTCCTCGCCACGCGTTTTTTCGGCCAGTGGGAAGAACGTCAGCAGAATCCCAACAGCGTGGTGCAGAGCGAGCAGGGCGATGGCTTCGTCGAGGTGCGCCTGCTGAGCAACGGCCAGGGCCATTTCGTCGCCGATGGCGCGATCAATGGGCGACCGGTGCATTTCATGCTCGACACCGGCGCCACCGACGTGGCGGTCCCCGAGGCACTGGCCCGCGACCTGGAGCTGGCGCGTGGCGCCGCGGTGCAGTTGAGCACCGCCAATGGCCGAACCCAAGGCTACCGCACGCGGCTCGACAGCCTGCAACTGGGCGATATCCACCTGCGCGATGTGCGCGCGCTGGTGGTGCCCGGCCTGGATGGCCAGGGCGTGCTGCTGGGCATGAGTGCCCTGAAACAACTTGAATTTACCCAGCGCGGCGGCACCATGCTGTTGCGCCAGAACCTGAAATGACGAGGCCCGCATGAGCGACTCACTCGAACTCAGTCTCGACGGCGTCGAACGCCGTTCCCTGGCTGACTTCACCGAACAGGCCTACCTCAACTACTCCATGTACGTGATCATGGACCGCGCCCTGCCGCACATCGGCGACGGCCTCAAGCCGGTCCAGCGACGCATCGTCTATGCCATGAGCGAGTTGGGGCTCGATGCCGACTCCAAGCACAAGAAATCGGCGCGTACCGTCGGTGACGTGCTTGGCAAGTTCCACCCCCACGGCGACTCGGCGTGCTACGAGGCCATGGTGCTGATGGCCCAGCCGTTCAGCTACCGCTACACCCTGGTCGACGGCCAGGGCAACTGGGGTGCGCCGGACGATCCGAAGTCGTTCGCCGCCATGCGTTATACCGAGGCGCGGCTGTCGCGCTATTCCGAAGTGCTGCTCGGCGAGCTGGGTCAGGGCACCGTGGATTGGGTACCGAACTTCGACGGCACCCTGCAGGAGCCGGCCGTGCTGCCCGCGCGCCTGCCGAACATCCTGCTCAACGGCACCACCGGCATCGCCGTGGGCATGGCCACCGACGTGCCGCCGCACAACCTGCGCGAAGTGGCCAGCGCCTGCGTGCGACTGCTCGACGAGCCCAAGGCCACTATCGAGCAGCTTTGCGAGCATATCCAGGGCCCGGACTACCCGACTGAAGCCGAGATCGTCACCCCGCGCGCCGACATCCAGAAGATCTACGAAAGCGGCAAAGGCTCGATCCGCATGCGCGCGGTGTACCGCATCGAGGATGGCGACATCGTCGTTACCGCGCTGCCGCACCAGGTTTCCGGGGCCAAGGTGCTCGAGCAGATCGCCGCGCAGATGCAGGCCAAGAAGCTGCCGATGGTCGCCGACCTGCGCGACGAGTCGGATCACGAGAACCCGTGCCGCATCGTGATCATCCCGCGCTCGAACCGCGTGGATGCCGCCGAACTCATGCAGCACCTGTTCGCCACCACCGATCTGGAAAGCACCTACCGGGTCAACGTCAACATCATTGGCCTCGACGGTCGCCCGCAGCTGAAGAACCTGCGGGCGTTGCTGCTGGAGTGGCTGGAGTACCGCATCGGTACCGTGCGGCGTCGCCTACAGCATCGCCTGGACAAGGTCGAGAAGCGCTTGCACCTGTTGGAAGGCTTGCTCACCGCGTTCCTCAACCTGGATGAAGTGATCCACATCATCCGCACCGAGGAGCATCCCAAGCAGGCCCTGATCGCCCGCTTCGACCTGACCGAGATCCAGGCCGACTACATCCTCGAGACCCGCCTGCGTCAACTGGCGCGTCTGGAAGAGATGAAGATCCGCGGCGAGCAGGACGAGCTGCTCAAGGAACAGAAGCAACTGCAAGCGCTGCTGGGCAGCGACACCAAGCTGCGCAAGCTGGTGCGCAGCGAGCTGATCAAGGACGCCGAGACCTACGGCGACGACCGCCGCTCGCCGATCGTCGAGCGGGCCGAGGCCAAGGCCCTGTCGGAAAACGAACTGATGCCGACCGAGCCGGTTACCGTGGTGCTTTCGGAGAAGGGCTGGGTGCGTTGTGCCAAGGGCCACGATATCGATGCCACGGGCCTTTCGTACAAGGCTGGCGACGGCTTCAAGGCCGCCGCCGCCGGACGTTCCAATCAGTTTGCCGTGCTCATCGACTCCACCGGTCGCAGCTACTCGCTGGCCGCCCATAGTCTGCCGTCGGCCCGTGGCCAGGGCGAGCCCTTGACCGGCCGCCTGACCCCGCCACCGGGCGCCACCTTCGAATGCGTGCTGCTGCCGGAAGACGATGCCTTGTACGTCGTGGCCTCCGACGCCGGCTACGGCTTCGTGGTCAAGGGCGAGGACCTGCAGGCCAAGAACAAGGCCGGCAAGGGCCTGCTCAGCCTGCCCAACGGCGCCAAGGTGATGACCCCGCGCCCGGTGACCGATCGTGAGCAGGACTGGCTCGCCGCGGTGACCACCGAGGGCCGTCTGCTGGTGTTCAAGGTGGCCGACCTGCCGCAGCTGGGTAAAGGCAAGGGCAACAAAATCATCGGCGTGCCGGGTGACCGGGTGGCCAGCCGCGAGGAATACGTGACCGATCTTGCGGTGATCAGCGAGGGCTCCACCCTTGTATTGCAAGCTGGCAAGCGTACCCTTTCGCTCAAGCCCGATGATCTCGAGCACTACAAAGGCGAGCGGGGGCGCCGTGGTAGCAAATTGCCACGTGGTTTCCAGCGCGTCGACGGGCTGCTGGTAGAAACCCCCGCGTGAATGGATGGGCCGTCTGTTGCGGCGTTTTCAACGCCGCTTCGGGCGGAAATGCTGGAGTCGAGCGGCTATTTCGCGGATGATAGGGCCCTCGTTGGCGCCGGCGTGGCCGAGTGCCCGGATGAATCTACATGAGTATCACTGCGGTCAGTCTGGTGACGACCGCCTGGATGGGATGAATGAAATTTCTGCGCCTTCCATTTGCGCTGCTGATGACTGGCCTGCTGGGCCTGAGCGGGTGCAGCATGCACCAGCCGGTTGCCCTGTATCAGCTCGAAAGCGGTGATCCCGGCCAGCCGACCCAGGCTGCGGGCATGGCGGTGGTGCTTGGCCCGGTATCGGTGGCCGACTACCTGCAACGTGAAACCTTTTTGCAGCGTCAGACCGATGGCAGCCTGACCGCGGCGACCGACGGTCGCTGGGCTGGCAGCCTTTCGTCGGATATCGACCAGTTGCTGGTACGCCAGCTGGCCTGGCGCCTGGACAGCCAACGCGTGGTGCTGGCGCCGGCAAGTGCCGGCTTCACGCCGGACGTGCAGGTGTTGCTGTCAATCACCCGCCTGGACTCGGGCAAGAACCAGCCGGCGATCCTCGATGCGCAGTGGCGCGTGCTGGATCGCCGTGGCCAGGTGCGTGACAACCGTATCGTCCACCTCGAGCAGCCCCATGCGGGTAGTGAGTCGGCGCAGGTGCAAGCCCAGGGGCAGCTGCTGCAGAAACTGGTCGAACAGCTGAGCACCACGGTCAAGCCGCTGGCCAACCAGCCGGCCATCGCCGAGGAAGCGCCACGCAAGCCGGCCGCGCCGGTGCAGGTGAAGAAAGAGCCGGAGAAACCAAAGATTCCGATGGCTTCACCGATTCGTACCGATATGGAAGTGTTCCGCTTCTGATATGACAGGCATGAAAAAGCCCGCAGCGATGCGGGCTTTTTTGTGGGTGTCGCCATGTGATCGGGACGGCGTGGGAGTGGGCTTGCCCCACGATAGGGCTCGCCAAGACAGCAACATTGCCTGCCCCGACGTTATCGCAGGGCAAGCCCGCTCCCACGCAGGCCTTGAATCAGAGTTGGCTCAGGCGCGGCGCTCGTGCATCCGCGCCAGTTGGCGCTCCAGCATGGACGGGTAAGGCTCCATCAGGCGCTCGACACAGCAGGCGCCCTCCGGACTGGCGATCGGGCGGATGCGCGCGCGCTGGCGCACCAGGGTGTCATCGCTGATGCGGCGCTCGACCAGCAACAGGTTACGGCTGTGCTGCGACAGGGCCAGGGCGTCTTGGGCCTGTTCGGTCATCAGCAAGTCGACCTGATCCATGCCTTGCAGGTCGTCGGCCAGCACCAGGCCCAGCTGCAGTTGCAGGGTGATACCGCTGTCTGCCACCTCGATCTGCAGGGCGTGGCCCAGGGCGCGCAGGAGCTCGCCACAGCAGATGGCATTGGTCAGGTAGTCCTCGCCGCTGTCACGGCTGTGGAACAGCAGCAGGGTGCTGCCATCGTTCAGGGTGTGGACTTCTCCTTCGTACAGCGACGCGGCTTGGTCCAGGCAGTCGCGGTAGCGTTCCAGCAATTCGGTCAGGCGGGTGCGCGGCAGACGGCGCAGTTGCTCCTGGGAGCCCAGTTGCACGGCCAGCACGGCACTGTGCTGTGGTTCGTCGGACTCGACGATAACGGGTTTGGCCGGGGCGCTTTGCTCATCCAGCAGATCGGCGAAGGCGTCATCGTCATCGTCGTGCTCGGTTGCCTGTGCCGCGACTTTCGTGCGTGGCGCGGCCTTGGGGGCGGGCACCTCATCGAAATCGTCTTCCTGGTCCTCTTCTTCCGGCTCCGGTGGCGGCGGCGGGGCAAGGCGGGCGTGCAGCTGGCGGGCCAGGTCGCCGATCTCGTCCTGGCGGTCGATGCCCGGCGTGTAGGGGTGCGGATCACGCAACCAGACGCGCAGTTGCAGCAGCGGGGTGGAGATGAAACGGCCCAGACGCAGGCTGAGGGTCAGCGCCAGGGCCAACAGGATCGCGGCAAGGATGCCCATGCTCTGCAGGCTGATCAGCATCGGTTGCTGGAACTGGCTCATGTCCAGGCTGATGCGCAACTGGCCGGCGGTCACGTCCTGGAAGGTGATCTTTGTCTGGTAGACCCCTTCGGTTTCGCCCAGCAAGCTATTGCGTGGGCGCTGGCCGGCCTCGGCGAGGATGCGGTTGTCCACGCTGTAGATGGCGGCATGGGCCACCAGCGGGTTCTTCACCAGGTTGCCGAGCAGCACGTTGAGGCTGAGGATGTCGTTGGACACCAGCAGCTCGGTGGCCGATGTGGCCGTTTGCGTGGTCAGGCTCTGGCCAACGGCATCGGCCTGCTCGTGCATGGCCTGCTTGAACTGCAAACCCATCACGCAGGCATAGATCACCAGGGCCAGGGCCACCAGGAAGATGTTATGGCTGGCAATGCGCAGGGCCAGGGGGATTCGGCGCTGGCTGAGGGCTCGGTAGATCATCAGGAAGAAGTTATCGGGTTTTACGGGCGTGGGCCGGTTCACAGAGCGCGGCTCTTCATGGCGAGAAAGTTGCTGGGCAGTATAGCGATACGTGTTTTGTCGGCAAAGTAGCGTTGGCGCCCGATGGTCATGGAAAATCGGTAGAATGCGCATTTTTCATCGAGTTGGAGCCCGGTCTTGCGCGAAATCGTCCTGATCAACATCACTGGTGAAGACCGTCCAGGTCTTACCGCGGCCATCACCGGCGTCCTGCTCCAGGGCGGTGTGAACATTCTCGACATCGGCCTTGCGGTCATGCACGGCACGCTGTCGTTCGGCATCCTGGTCGACATTCCCGACAACGAGGTGGCCACCGCGCTGCTGCAGAGCGTACAGGCCAAGGCCCATGAGCTGAACCTGCAGGCGCGCTACACGCCGATCTCCGAGGCCGACTACCAGCACTGGGCCGACAGCCAGGGCGAGGCCCGCCACATCGTCACCCTGCTCAGCCGCCGGGTCACTCCCCAGCAGTTGCAGCGGGTCAGCGCCATCATCAGCCAGTACGGCCTGACCATCGAGCGCATCGAGCGCCTGTCGGCCCGCGTGGCGCTGGATGTCCAGACCGAGAAGGGCAAATCCGCGCTGGAAATCTCCGTGCGTGGCGAAGCCAGCGATGCCCAGGCCTTGCGCGCCGACTTCTTCGCCCTGTCCGAAGAGCTCAACATCGACATCGCCTTCCAGCGCGACGACCTGTTCCGCCGCAACCGCCGTCTGGCGGTGTTCGACATGGATTCGACGCTGATCGAGGCTGAAGTCATCGACGAGCTGGCCAAGGCTGCCGGTGTCGGTGAGCAGGTGGCGGCGATCACCGAGCGCGCGATGCGTGGCGAGCTGGATTTCCGGGCCAGCTTCAAAGAGCGCATGGCGCTGCTCAAGGGCCTGGACGTGGGCGTACTGGACCAGATTGGCGCCTCGCTGCGCCTGACCGAGGGCGCCGAGCACCTGTTCGCCGAGCTCAAGCGCCTGGGCTACAAGACTGCGATCCTTTCCGGCGGCTTCTCCTACTTCGCCAAGCAGGTGCAGGCGCGCCTTGGTATCGACTACGTATTCGCCAACGAGCTTGAAGTGGTGGATGGCAAGGTCACCGGCGTGGCCGTCGAGCCGATTGTCGATGCGCAGCGCAAGGCTGATCTGCTGCAGCAACTGGCCGGCGAAGAGGGCCTGCAACTCGAGCAGACCATTGCCGTCGGCGATGGCGCCAACGACCTGCCGATGCTGTCCCTGGCCGGCCTGGGTGTGGCCTTCCGCGCCAAGCCGCTGGTGCGTCAGTCGGCCAAGCAGGCGATCTCGACCCTGGGTCTGGATGGTGTGCTGTACCTGCTCGGCGTACGCGATCGCGAAGCACGCGGTTGATCTTGAGCCCTGGGGCTGCGCTGCAGCCCTTTCGCCGGAAAGCCGGCTCCCACAGAGGTTTGCGTTGTTACTGTGGGAGCCGGCTTGCCGGCGATGGACCGCGTAGCGGTCCCAATGAAAAAGGCCCTGCTGAGCAGGGCCTTTCTTGTTGCAGCAGTCAATCAGGCCTGGGCCGGCTGCGCCAGTAGCTCACCCATGCGCACGGCGGAGCCGGCACCGAGGCTCTCGGCCCACTTCACCTGCTCTGGCCCGAACAGCACGATGGCGGTGGAGCCCAGCTTGAAACGGCCCAGTTCGGCGCCTTTCTCCAGATGGATCGGCGCACGGCTGGCGTCGTCATAGCGGAAGGTCTTCAACTCGCGCTTCGGCGGCGTGACCAGGCCGGCCCAGACGGTCTCGATCGAGGCGACGATCATCGCGCCGACCAGCACCACGGCCATCGGGCCGCGCTCGGTATCGAACAGGCACACCACGCGCTCGTTGCGGGCGAACAGCTCCGGCACGTTCTCCGCGGTGGTCTGATTGACCGAGAACAGACGGCCCGGCACATAGACCATTTCGCGCAGGGTGCCGGCCAGCGGCATGTGCACGCGGTGGTAGTCCTTGGGCGACAGGTAGATGGTGGCAAATTCGCCGCCCATGAACGGCGCGGCCAGGGCCGGGTCGCCGCCCAGCAGCTCCAGGGCGCTGTAGCCGTGGCCTTTGGCCTGGAAGATGCGGCCATGCTCGATCGGGCCGAGCTGGCTGACCGCGCCGTCGGCCGGGCAGAGGATCGCGCCGGGGGTCTCGTCCAGCGGGCGGGCGCCGGGCTTGAGGGCGCGGGTGAAGAAGGCGTTGAAGTGCTCGTAGGCGCTGAGGTCTTCGACCAGTGCCTCGGACATGTTCACCTGGTAGCGCTTGGCGAACCAGGCGGTGAAGGCGTTCTTGAACCAGCGTGCGCGGCACTCGGCGACGCAGCCGGCCAGCCGCGACAGCAGGTGGTGCGGCAGCAGGTACTGGCTGATGATGAACAAGCGGGATTTCATTGAGCGTCCTTAAACTTCGACGGGCGTGTCGGGGTGGTTGCCCCATTCGCCCCAGGAACCGGCATAGCCCTTCACCCGTGGATAGCCGAGGGCCTTGGCCACGAGGTAGGTGAAGCCGGAGCGGTGGTGGGTCTGGCAGTGGGTGATCACTTCCTTGTCGCGGGTGATGCCCAGGTTTTGCAGGACTTCGGCGATGTCCTTGCGGATGCGCAGGTGGTCGTTGAGGTCCATGCCGGCGGTCCACTCGAAGTTGATCGCGCCTGGAATGTGCCCGCCCCTGGCTGCCAGCACCTTCTCGCCGCTGTACTCCAGTGGCCCGCGGGCGTCCCAGATGACCAGGTCGGCGTCGCCCAGGCGGCTCTGCAGGTACTCGCGGGTGGCGGTGGGTTCGCCATGCAGGTGCAGGTTCACCGGGCCGCCGGCGACTTCGGGCGTTTCGGTGGACAGCTTGTCCGCCGGCCAGGCCTGGATGCCACCGTTCAGGTAGTGGTAACCCTTGTGGCCGATGACGTCGAGCAGCCAGATGAAGCGCCCGGCCCAGCCGCCGCCCTCGTCGTCGTAGACCACGTAGACCGCATCGTCGCGGTGGCCGAGTTCACCGAACAGCTTTTCCAGGTCTGCCTGGGCCGGCAGCAGACCGGGGGCCGGGGGCTGGCCCAGCTGGGTGCGTTTCGGGTCGACGAAGCGGGCTCCGGGGATATGCCCGCTGCCATAGCGGTTGGCGCTGGTCAGGTCGACCAGGATCAGCCGTGGCGAATCCAGGCGCGGCAGCAGGTCCTCGGCTTCGATCACCAGGGGCAGGCCGGAAAAGTCAGTCATCCACGTTCTCCAGGGTGGAAAGAGGGGCGATTGTAGCGCAAGGGTCAGGCATTGCGGGTGGCAAACACGGCCAGGGCGCGCTCCACGCATTGCGCGGTCTTGCCGAACGCCTGCACGCTGACGTCGGCCAACGGCTTGCCGTCCTGGTCGGCCACCGCCAGCATCAGCACCTGGTCGCCCACCGCCAGCGAGCGTAGCAGCAGGTGCTCGCTACGGAAGAAGGCGCGCAGCGGTGCCGGCAGCAGGGCGCTGAACTGGGCATGGTTGTCGGGCGTCAGGCGCAGTTGCCCGGCTTTGGCCATCAACTTTTGCAACAATTTGTTCTGCACGACGGGCAACGCCATGGCGGCGGCCTCGCGTGGCAGGCCGGCGGTCTGCTGCACGCGCAGGTAGTCGGTGGTCTTGTCCAGGCTCAGCAGCATGATGCGCTGCATGCCGCAGGCCAGCAGGGCGTCGCGGGCCTGGGTGGCCAGGTGCACGGCGTTGCTGAACGGGCTGGGCTGGGCCAGCAGTTCCTGGCACAGCGTACGCCAGCGGCCGAGGTCCTCGGTGCTGGGCGGTGGTGGCGTGAGCATGTCCGGATGCGGCCGGCGCTGGTGCCAGGGCCAGATCAGCGCCTCGGCCGGGTGGAACAGCGCATGCCGGGCGTGGTGGCGGGCACTGGCCGCGGCCTGCTGGTGGACCTGCTGCTGGACATCGTCCAGGGTGGTCTGCAGGTACAGCGCGGTGAGCAGTTGCCAGCGCAGCAGGTGCGGGTTGTCCCAGCCCACCTGGGCGGCCAGGGCAAGGCCGTTGGCCAGCAGCACGGTGTTAGGGGGCTGGTTGAACCAGCGGCGCAGGGCCGGCTCGTCGTCCAGGCGCTGTTGCTGGGCCAGTGGGTCCTGCTCGCGGGCGATGTTCAACACCAGGGCGAGTTGTTCGCGCTCTTCAAGCAGCAGGCGGTAGCCCTGGATGACCCACTCGGGTAGGCGCCAGTGTTCGGCCAGGCTCCGGCACAGTTGCATCAGGCGCACCCCGAACAGTTCCTGCTCGACCACGGCGGCGTCCTCGCCCTTGTGGATGACCCGTAGCTCCCAGGTGTCGAGCAGCTTGGGGTAAGCCAGCGCCAGAGGCCACAGCGGCGAGAGGAACAGCAGGCTGCCCCAGTGAATCTCCTGCCAAAGCCGCGCCAGGCGGCTGGCGAACAGGCCGTTGGCCTGCTGGGTGGCATGCTGGCTGATCAGCAGGAACTGGCGCAGCACCGGCGGGATCTCGTCGGCCGGCAGTGATGGCAGGCGTGCCAGCAGTTGGCTGACGCGGGCCAGGCCAAGGCGGTTGAGGGCAATTTCCAGGCTCTCGGCCGGCTCGGCCTGGCTGGCGTTGGCCGGGTGGTTGGCCTCGCGCAGCACGCAGAGCACCAGCGCGGGGCTGTCCTGCATCAGTTCGGCGATATCGCGCAGGGAGCGACGGCTGTCGTTGATAGCCTGCAGCACGCGATCATGGCTCTCTTTCGGCACCGGTACGCGGACCCCGTCGAGCAGCTTGATCCAGGCCTCTAGACTCGACGGAGCCTGACTTGGCACCTTGGTTTCAATTGGCATATTGACATCAGTCCGAACTGGCTTTTCGCAATGAGTGGCTATAGTCTGGCGCAGTTCTGCCGATAAGTAGAAGAAGAGTTTTCAAGCTTCCGTTCCCTATCCTGACCACGACAGCAAGTGCTTCCAACTTATGGCTAAAATTATCGGCATCATCGTCGTATTCGCGAGCGTGCTCGGCGGCTACGTGCTTTCCCACGGCAAGATCGCGGCACTGATCCAGCCGTTCGAAGTGCTGATCATCGGCGGCGCGGCCTTTGGTGCGTTCCTCCAGGCCAACCCTGGTTACATGACCATGCATGTGATCAAGAAGTCGCTGAAGATGTTCGGCACCCGTTTCACCCACACCTTCTACCTGGAAGTGCTGGGCCTGGTGTACGAGATCCTCAACAAGAGCCGTCGTGAAGGCATGATGGCGATCGAAGGCGACATCGAGGACGCCGCGGCCAGCCCGATCTTCGCCAAGTACCCGGCGGTGCTGGGTGATGAGCGCATGACCGCGTTCATCTGCGATTACCTGCGGATCATGTCCACCGGCAACATGGCGCCCCACGAGCTCGAAGGCCTGTTCGACATGGAGCTGCTGAGCATGAAGGAAGAGCTCGAGCACCCGTCCCACGCAGTGACCGGAATCGCCGACGGCATGCCCGGCTTCGGTATCGTCGCGGCGGTACTGGGTATCGTGGTGACCATGGCCTCGCTGGGTGACGGTGACCAGAAGTCCATCGGCCTGCACGTCGGTGCGGCGTTGGTCGGTACCTTCTTCGGTATTCTTGCAGCCTACGGCTTCTTCGGCCCGTTGGCCAACGCCCTGCGCCATGATGCCAAGGAAGAGTTGAACGTCTACGAGGCGATCAAGGCCTCGCTGGTGGCCTCGGCTTCCGGCATGCCGCCGTCGCTGGCGGTCGAGTTCGGTCGCAAGGTGCTGTACCCGGCGCACCGCCCGAGCTTCGCCGAGCTGGAACAAGCAGTACGCGGTCGCTAAGCCATGGAGAACAATCAGCCCATCATCGTCAAGCGCGTCAAGCGCTTTGGCGACGGCCATCACGGCGGCGCCTGGAAAATCGCCTTCGCCGACTTCGCCACGGCGATGATGGCGTTCTTCCTGGTGCTGTGGTTGCTGTCGACCGCCACGCCTGAGCAGAAGATCGCAATCGCCGGTTACTTCAAGGACCCGATCGGTTTCTCCGAAAGCGGTACGCCCTACATCATCGATCTGGGTGGCTCGCCAGAACTGGCACCGGAAAAGACCATCAACCCGGAAGTGAAGTCTGAACCGACGCCGGATACCAGCCTGCAACTGGACAAGGATCAGGTCGAGACCATGGCCGAGCAGGTCGAGCGCGAGCGCCTCGAGCTGCTGCTGCAGGAGCTGCAGAACAAGGTCGAGGAAAACCCGCAACTGCAGAAGTTCAAGGACCAGATCCTGTTCGAGATCACCCAGGACGGCCTGCGCATCCAGATCATGGATGCCGAGAACCGGCCGATGTTCGACCTGGGCAGCGCACGCCTGCAGCCGTACTTCGAAGACATCCTGCTGGCCATGGCCGACACCATCAAGGCGGTGCCGAACAAGATCAGCATCAGTGGCCATACCGATGCCAAGCCGTACTCCGGTACCGGCGATTTCGGTAACTGGGAGCTGTCGGCCAACCGCGCGAACGCGGCGCGTCGTGCATTGGTCGCTGGAGGCTATCCGGATGAGCAGGTGGCCCGCGTGGTCGGTTATGCTTCGTCGTCGCTGTTCGACCGTGCCAACCCGTTCAACCCGGTCAACCGCCGTATCGACATCATCGTCCTCACCAAGAAGGCGCAGCGCGATATCGAGGGTGAACAGGGCAAGCCGGAGGCTGCGCCGCCTGCCGCTGACACACCGCCTGCGAGCGCAGCGCCAGGTGCAGCCGCGACACCGGGCGATACGCCGATGCAGCCGCGTGAGCTGCGCCAGAAGCTGAACATCTTCGAAGATGGCGTATTGAAGATGGACGAGGCCAAAGACCAGTAAGTAACAGGGGCCGCTTTGCGGCCCCGATGCATTCAGAACCCCCGCCTGATCTTGGCCTTGAGATCGGCATGGAAGAAATCCGCATTGTCCCTGTCCGACACTGCGCCGCCCCCGGCCGGCGAAGCCATGGCCCGGCCAAAGGTCTGTTCGTCATGATAGGCGCGCACGAACAGGTCGATATGCTCTCGTTCCCGCATTACTGGCCACTTGCCCAAGCGCTGCGGCAGGTCAGTCGAGCCAGCATGGTAGAAAGTCACCCGCCGATGCGCCATGGCCGCAGCGCCCAGTAGCCAGGCCGTCCACCAGCCTTCGGCATGGGCCTCGCAGAGCACTCCGATCCAGTGAGTGGCATCGGCCATGTGTTGGCAAAAGCTGCCATGCAGGTCGTCGTGGGTCTGCCCTTCACTGTCGAAGGGGACGAGTTGGGTGGGAATGCCTTCTAGTAGCAGACGCTCGTTCAGGATGAAGGCATCGAGCCGTTCGTTCTGGTGGTAACTGATGAATACCGGCATCTGTGCTGCCCTCCCTGATCAATACCGACGACAAGGCCATGACCATCAGGGAAAGCAGCGGGAGGGACAATAGGTGACCGCGAAACCGGAGCGGTCCTACCTGCTCCGGTAAAATTTCCTGCGATGCTAGCGTGCTTGCCGCCACCTCAATAGGTGTCTTCCGGCAAGCTGGCGATGATCGAGCGGTAGCTGTTCATTCGCTGTTGCGTAACGCTACCGTCTTCCAGGGCCTTGAGCAGCGCACAGCCAGGCTCGCGATCATGCTTGCAGTCGCGGAAGCGGCAGTTGCCGATCAGTTCGCGGAACTCGATGAAGCCATCCTCGACATCGTCCCGGCTGACGTGGCCCAGACCGAATTCGCGGATGCCCGGCGAGTCGATCAGGTCGCCGCCATTGGGGAAGTGATAGAGGCGCGCGGTGGTGGTGGTGTGAGTGCCCTGGCCGGACCATTCCGACAGGTCGCCGACACGGGTGCCTGCATCAGGCAGCAGGCTGTTGACCAGCGAGGACTTGCCCACGCCCGACTGGCCGACGAACACGCTGATATGGCCGTCTAGTGTCTGCTGCAGGCGCTGCATGCCATCGCCCTGGTGCGCGGAAACCTCCAGCAGCGGGTAACCCAGGCCGCGGTAGACCTCGAGCATGGCGTTGAGAGTCGGGGCGTTCTCGTCGTTGATCAGATCGGCCTTGTTCAGCAGCAGCAGCGGGCGGATGCCGGCATGCTCGGCGGCGACCAGGTAACGGTCGATCAGGTTGGGATGCGGTTCGGGCGCAGGGGCGAAGACAATGACGATCAGGTCGACGTTGGCCGCCACCGGCTTGAGCTGGCCATGGTTGTTCGGCCGGCACAGCTCGGTGCTGCGCGGCATTTGCGCGACGATCACGCCGATGCCCTGATTGCCGGCGCGCCAGACCACACGGTCGCCGGTCACCAGCGCCGGCAGGTTGGCCCGCAGGTGGCAGCGGAACACCTGGCCCGCAACCTCGCCGTCCTGGGCCTCGACCTCGACCTGCACGCCGAAGTGGGCAATCACCAGGCCCAGTTGCTCTGGCCCCAGGTCGCCGCCCTCCAGTTCCTGCAGCACGTGCTGCTCGCGTTTGGCGGCGCGGGCGGCGCGCTCACCCTGGATCTTTTCGATGCGCCAGTTCTGGCGGCGGTTGAGCTGGCGTTTGGCCATGAAGGTTCCGTGTTGGCGGGGCAGAAAGAAAACGGCAGGCAGTTTAGCACGGCGCGCCCAACACCCGTTCGCTAGGCTAATATGACGGCCTATTCGAGGAGCCTTTTCATGCAAAACCCACAGAACCTGATCTGGATTGATCTGGAGATGACCGGCCTGGACCCGGACAACGATGTCATCATCGAGATGGCCACCATCGTCACCGACAGCGAGCTGAACACCCTGGCCGAAGGCCCGGTGATCGCCATCCACCACAGCGACGAAGTGCTGGCGCGCATGGACGAGTGGAACACCCGCACCCATGGCGCCTCGGGCCTGACCCAGCGCGTGCGCGAGAGCAAGGTGAGCATGGTCGAGGCCGAGGCGCAGACCATTGCCTTCCTCGAGCAGTGGGTGCCGAAGGGCAAGTCGCCGATCTGTGGCAACAGTATCTGCCAGGACCGCCGTTTCCTCTATCGCCACATGCGCGAGCTGGAAAACTACTTCCACTATCGCAACCTCGATGTGTCCACGCTCAAGGAACTGGCCGCGCGCTGGGCGCCGGAGGTGCGTGACAGCTTCAAGAAGGGCAGCACCCACCTGGCGCTGGATGATATCCGTGAGTCGATTGGCGAACTGCGTCACTACCGTGAGCATTTCATCAAGGTCTGACCTTGTGCGCCGATGATCGTCGGCGCGCCCCTTTTGGTGCCCCGCGTGACTGGGTAGACTGCGCGCCTTTCCCGCACGGACCTGCACCATGTTGCTGATGCTCTATCTCATCGCCATCACCGCCGAAGCCATGACCGGCGCCCTGTCCGCCGGCCGCCGCGGCATGGACTGGTTCGGCGTGGTGCTGATCGCCTGCGTCACCGCGCTGGGTGGTGGGTCGGTGCGTGACGTACTGCTCGGGCATTATCCGCTGACCTGGGTCAAGCACCCGGAATACCTGGTGCTCACCAGTTTCGCGGCATTGCTGACGATCTTCATCGCGCCATTGATGCGCCACCTGCGGTCGCTGTTCCTGGTGCTCGACGCCCTGGGGCTCGTGGCGTTCACCCTGATTGGCTGCATGACCGCGCTGGAGATGGGGCAGGGGTTCTTGGTCGCTTCTATCAGCGGCGTGATTACCGGCGTGTTTGGCGGCATTCTGCGGGATATCTTCTGTAACGATATTCCGTTGGTGTTTCGGCGTGAGCTGTATGCCAGTGTTTCGTTCGCGGCGGCTTGGTTCTATCTGGGGTGCGTTTACTTCAAAGTGCCGGCGGAGCAGGCCATGCTGCTGACACTGTTTGGTGGTTTTCTGGTGCGGTTGTTGGCGATTCGGTTTCATTGGGAGATGCCGAAGTTTCATTACAATGATCAGCAATAGCGGCGGCTTTTTGCGGCGCAGCCACTATATTCAGAATTGTTCGGCAGGGTTGTAACTTTAGTCATATAACCATTATTCAGAAGAGTTGCTTGCTCTTGCTCTTGCTCTTGCTCTTGCTCTTGCTCTGCTTTTGCTTCTAAGTGCGCGATAGTTCAGGCGACACAAATTGCGACTTCAGGAGGCCGAACGGAGGGCTTGCGCAGGGAGGTGACGGGCATGGATGCCCGT